>ERZ894229.906-NODE-906-length-17804-cov-10.3731_pt1 | contig 17804 bp, 15 predicted proteins | sample MGYA00380295_ERZ894229 | MGnify/ENA primary metagenome ERZ894229 (study PRJEB32331, sample SAMN06328479) | human gut metagenome | biome: human gut microbiome; feature: stool | host: Homo sapiens | collected 2014-09-17 ... | reverse complement strand
GTCCGCTCAGAGCCAGTCATCTGTTCGTGCAAGCACGACATCTGACTGGTTCTGGCGGACGAGTGAACTGTAACCCAAATTGGTTTACTCTACGAACTATTATAGGAAGGCGCGCTTGAATGTGAATTTAGAAAATATTATAATTAATAAGAGAAGCTTATTAAAAAGTAGTAAAGATTGAAAAATAAGCCCGATGGCTTATTTTTCAATCCGAATTTGCGCCGAGGCGTCGCAAATCCCCGGAATAGAAATCCCAGTATGGGATTTCTATTCCGGCGCAGACGTCGAACCGGAGGTTCGGCTCGCGGGCCTCAGCAACGCTTCGGCATGGAGGTAAAAATGACCATATTTCAGATGGAATGTTTTGTGGCGGTGGCGGAAAATCTGAGCTTTGCGCGGGCGGCGGAGCAGCTTCACGTCACCCAGCCCGCGGTCACCCAGCAGATTCATGCTCTGGAGAAAGAACTGAATGTCAGGCTGCTGAACCGTTCCACAAGGAGTGTGAAGCTGACGGAGGAGGGGAAGATTTTTCTGCAGGATGCAAAACAGGTGGTGGAGGTTTCTGAGCGGGCCAGAAAACGCTTTGAGAATCCGGACAGCCGGAAAATACGGCCCCTGACGCTGGGGTGCTACAGCTTTGCCGGGCTGTTTCAGCTTTCAGATATCCTGAAGAAGCTTTCGGAGCTTTACCCGGATCTGCATCCCAGGCTTCAGATGACCCCAGCCAGACATCTTTACCGGCAGCTGGAGGAAGGGGATATGGATGCGGTCATCGGTTTTCGGGAGGCTGAAACCATCAAAGTTCCGGCGGTCTATCGGGAAATGAAGAAGATCCGGATCGTCTGCATCTGTGAAAAGGGGCACCGGTTTGCGGGCAGAGAATCTGTTTCGGCGCAGGATCTGAAGGGAGAAAGGCTGGTTCTGTTCACGCCTACCCTGCTTCCGGCCTCCATGGGGCAGATGCAGGGCAGGCTGGTGGAAGGAAGACCCCTTCCGGAGTTGTATTTCTGCGAATCGGTGGAAGCGGCAGCCATTCTGGTGCAGGCGGGCTTTGGTATCTGTGTGATGCCGGAGCTGTTTGTCCCGTTGAACGCGCCGCTGCTTCGGATTCCCATGGAGGGAATGGATCCCATATCCTTTGGCATTTATTACCGCAGCCTGCGGGGGAATGAGGTATTAAAGACATTTGTCCGCCTTCTGCGGGCAGAGGGCGGACAAACGGGATAAAGCAGTTTTATCGGATCCGGATTATCTTTCGGTTTTCAATTTTATACAACAGTTCGCATTCGTCTGCCAGGCTCATATGATGAGTCACCATCAGAAGGGTTTTGCTCCCTTTCACCTGTCTGACGGAATCGATCACCGCTTTTTCGGTTTCCATATCGAGGGCAGCGGTGGCCTCGTCCATGACCAGCATTTCAAAATCCTTGTACAGGGCTCTTGCGAGAGCGATCCGCTGTCTCTGCCCTCCGGAAATGGCCGTTCCGTTTTCCCCGATGACGGTATCCATACCCTGCGGCATTGCCGCGACCTCGTCCCATACCTGTGCGTGTTGAAGACAGCTGATCACCCGTTTTTCATCGATATCCTGCTCCCGCTCCGGAAAAGCCACATTGTTTTTCACAGTCTCTCCGTTCATAAAAACCGTCTGTGGGATATAGCTTACGACGCCGCCGATGTCCGCGCGGCATTCGCCCTCCGAATCGGCACCGGCGACGATGTCATAATCATCATAAAAGATGCTTCCCGTCCAGGGTTTTAGCAGCCCCAGCACAAGATCGAGAAAGGTGGTCTTGCCGGAACCGGTGGTCCCGATTACTGCGATGGTTTTTCCTGCTGGAAGATCGATGGATACGGAATCAAAGATTTTCTGCCTGTCGTTGTATCCGAAGGTCATATTCCTTATATACAGGCCGTTCTTCAGAGTGATTTTTTTCAGCCTTTTAGCCTGCGCCTCTTTTTCCCTCTGCTTCATACTTCGGTACTCTTCCAGAGAATTCCGCACGGAGTCGCAGGATTTATGCGCGTACATGATATGGATCTCGCGGCTGACGATTCCTGCCGCCATAGGCAGCATCCGGAGAATCAGGGAAAGGCTGACCGTAAACTGCGCCAGCAGTCCGGCGGAGTAGACTCCCGTTTTCAGGATGACGGCCAGGGCAAAGGGCAGGATTGTCAGGATAGAATCTTGCAGCAGAATAGCCAGAGCCTGAAGCCTGTTCTGATAATCACTCTGGATTTCGGCGCAGGTCCGGCTGATTTCCTCATATCTGTCCGACAGGAGAACGGTTCTTCTGTCGAAGCGTAGCTCCTTGAACATCCCGAAAGCGATCGTTACCTGAGCGTTGCTCCTGATGGAATACGCTCTGCGCCTTTCCCCGAAAATTTCCATCTGAGCCCTGGTATGACGGTAAAGGAAAATCATGCAGGCGGTCAGCGCTGCGCAGACAAGAACGCCGGGAAGCTTCAGGGAATATATAAGAATGATAAAAAAACCCGCCAGTGTTATGCTGTTCGTCCACAGTATGATGCAGCCCGTAAGAGTCTCCATACAGACAAGGGAATCCTCACGGACGATGGCAAGCGCCTGCATGGGGGTCTTTTCATTATGCTGGGAAAGGTCTTCCTTCTGAAGCAGTTCGAATATTTTAACGGATATCTTCTGCGAGCCGAAATTGATGAAATGGTTCTGCACGCGGTTTTTGTACAGTTCAAAAAAGCTTTTCAGAAATGATGCGGTTCCCAGGCAGACCAGAAGCAGAAGCTGATGGGAAGAAGGACGTCCGCTTTCAACGGCAGCGTTCAGAATGAGAATGACCGCAGAGAAGCTGAAAAGATCGAAAACGGGGGTTATGAGGGTTAATATAAAGAGTTTCAGAAACCGTTTTTTTTCATCCTTTTCCAGAATTCCGGTTAAACAGTAAAACATTTTGAACATATTTTCTCTTCCTTAAACGTCTGAAGACAATCCTTCCGAAAAGAAACAGGGAAGGGCAGTAAAAAATCAGGAAATACAGGATCATGGAACCGGGAAACTTGCAGTCCTTCATGGCATGTCGGGCTTGTCCGCGCAGGCTGCGGCAGACGCTTTTCTGACCGAGCTTCCTGGCATGGAAAAACTTTTCCTTCAGGAGCAGAAGGTATCTTCGCTCCCAGATTGCCGCGTAGGAATACCGGCCTTCCTTGTATTCTGCGTCCCTGATCCTGATATGTACCCCGTAAGGATCCGGATTTTTTATGTAGTTCCAGTTATGAGTGGCGCTTCCGGTACGCATCCGATACAGATACCACGGGGCCCCGGTAAATGTAAGGGAGAATCTTTTTCGTACGAGCTGGTACATAAATAGCGTATCTTCTCCCAGCAGAATCTGCTCTTCAAACCGCAGCGTTCCGATCAGTGCCTTTTTGATCAGCTTACAGGCGGCCGTATACAGATCGAGCTCTTCTTTTTCATGAAACTGCGAAAGGATCCGGTCTGCCGGAATATCTGTCCACGGTTCCGTCCAGAACTGCCGGAAACAGTTTCCGGATTCCGTCCGCATGTCCTCCGACGGTATTTTGACCAGACGTCCGCTGACCATGTCTGCGCCGGTCTGTACGGCCCGTTCCAGGGCTTTTTCCAGAAAGCGCGGATGGAGCATGTCGTCGCTGTCCAGAAAGACAAGGAATTCGCCCTCCGCAAGATCGATGCCCCGGTTTCTTGCGGCCGAAACGCCCTGATTCGTCTGGCGGTAAATTTTTATTCTTTTATCACCCTCTGCGATCTGCCTGCAGAGAGTCGGCGTATTGTCCTCTGAGCCATCGTCTATGACGAGGATTTCGAGATGAGGATAAGTCTGTTCTGTTACGGAATGCAGACAGACGGAAATGTAGTCTTCTGAATTGTAGACAGGAATGATAACGGAAATCAGATTTTTCATTTCCTGCGCATGCCCTTTCCTTTGATCCCCTTCCGGTTCAGGAAGGAAACATAGTCAAAATCGTCCAGATATCTTCTTTTCAGAAACTGCGGCTTGAAATTTGTGACCGTACCCAGCTCATCGCAGCTTTCAAAGCCTCTGACTGGAAAGGCGGATCGGAATTCCGGATAAGCCTTTCTGGTAAAAACCACTTTGTTTTTCCAGGGCAGCCGGTCAAAACACTGTAGCGTCTCATAGGTACAGCCGTCCTTTTCGCTGCCCATGATAAACAGATTTTCCCGATCGATCCGCTTTTTTCTGCGTTCCCACTGTTCGGCCGCGTCGTCAAAATTCAGGTAATGAACAAAATCGATGCGTATATCTCCCAACATTCCTGCTGGACAGGGCAGATGTCGGTCCGGGAGCGGGAGGAGCTTCTGGCGCAGATACCAGTCCGGATTTTCGCAGAATTTGACAAAATCGTTCATGTCCATTTTCAGATTGATGGTCGGCGAGTTCCAGGGAAGCTTCATGTCATGGCAGATGATCGTGCCGACGCAGTTTGAGGAAAGGATCGAAGGCGTCCCCTTCAGCCGCTTTCTTTTTACATATTTATAAAGCTTCCATTCGGTGTTCCGTATGATTTCAGAAATGCGGTTCGTTATGTTTTTTCCGCGCTCCCACTTCGTCAGGAGGAAAAAAATCCGTACTGCCTTTCCCTGCTGCCGGTATTGCCGTGCCAGCAGGAGGCGTCTGCGGTACTTCCATATTCTTATGCGCGTTAAGGATTCTTTATCCGTGATGCCGCATATTGCTGTGATATCGTCCATAAGCCGTTCGTAGTCCCGATACTTTCGCTCTGTCTGTTGCCTGGTCAGCGGCTGCCTTGAGTGGCTGCCGCTTCTGACCGCGACACCGTACAGAGCCTTCCTTATGGTAGGGCATTTATGAAAATACAGGAAAGGAAGTAGCATCTGGAAATTCTGCCCCACCGGATAAACGGGGATGCCTCCGTCCGGGTAAATTTTAAAGAAAGCTTCTGAACGCAGCATATAGCATCCACAGCATACGAAGGTCCTTCCCTCCAGGACATCCCAGAACAGCGCTTCCCGTTGCAGATCGCCGGTTTGTTCTTCCGCCGCCATTCTTCGCTTTGTTTGGGGATCAAAATACCAGGACAGCGAGCGTACGCAACGGTATTCCGGATGCCGTTCCAGAAAATCAACCCGGATTTCAATGGAGTCTTCTGTCAGAACATCATCGCCGTCCGGCCAGACCAGGTATTCGCCTGTTACATAAGAAAGGCCGTGTCTGAGGGCGGAAGACGCGTTTCGGTGTTCTGTCCGCAGGAGACGAAAGGATATACCTTTTCTTTCCATTCTGTTTTTCCAGGATTCCGCAATGGTTACGGTCTGATCTTCGGAACCGTCATCCACGAGGATCAGCTCCAGCTTTCCATATGTCTGCCGCAGGATGGAATCCAGATAATCCGGAAGATATTCCGCTCCGTTGTAAACCGGCGTTACGATGGAAACCAGCCCTTCGGTAAATGTTTTTTTGCCCAAATCTGTCACCTCCCTTTTTCTGTCAGCCGTCAGATCCATGATTGCTGCCGGCGAGAGCCTGCCTTAGAAAGCACCGTGACCGCTCCGACATCAGGTTCTTCTTTGCCTCCGCCTCATGCCAGCAGATGGGCCGATCGATATCCGGCGGCGTCTGCCCGTGAGAGACCAGTCGATCCTTCAGCCCACAGGCGGACAGGAGATCCGAAAGCCTGGCATTCCTGCAGCTGTGGGCAAAGACCAGAAACGGTTTTTGAAAAATGATGCAGAACGCCGCCGCGTGAAAGGAATTCGTCACCACATAGGATGCATGATGAACAAAACCGAGGAATTCCGCGGGTCCCGCGTCAGTTCTGACGGTAAAGCCTGCTTCCTCACGCGTTTGGCGAAGAGAAAGTTCCACTATCTGCAGAGCCTTTTCTTCGGAAAGTCTCTCTGCATACCGACGCATTGACTCATTGCATTCCGTGCCGTACAGGAGAATGTAGTTTTTTTCTTTCGGAGCTGTTTCAAGTTGCTCCCATTGTCCTGCGTTCAGGAAAAAGACCGGATCCGATACGACGGAGATTTCCTTTTCGGTCAGGCTTCTGATATACGGCGCCGCTTCCATCTCGCGCAGCGAGATGGAATCCACAGACTTCAGCAAAGCCCGCATGTCTTCCCCATACCTGGGGGCGAGACAAGCCCCGCCAAGGCTGGCGGCATAGGCAACGACGTGTTTTTTGCATCGGCAGGGAAACGCTCCAAAATATTCCCGCCGCAGCCCAAGGGTAATGTCCGGGTTCCAGATCTGGTCGCTTCCCACAATATAAATATCATATGCCGTTTTTTGCAGCCCTCGTATGGTGTGAATCTCCCGTCTCTTTTGAACCAGATATTTTCGCCGGAAGGCATTCATGTTTTTCTTCTGGTGAAAAAAGCTTCTTCCCATTCGCAGGTTTTGTTTCAGCGATGTGGCTGCCAGGAAAAGGCTTTCACGCGGAGAACCCAAGGGACAATAGGGCAGAAGCCAGTGCCTTCCGGCCAGATAGGCAGGCGTGTAAGGGATGATTTCCGTTTCCGGAAAAATTTCCTTTACACAGTGCTTCAGCCCAAAGGCCTGGAGCATTGCGCCGTAATTGTCAGAACAGTAAAAGGTGAGAATACCAATCTTCATTTTGTCTCCATGCCGGTTCTTCCTCTGTCAGAGGCTTTTATTTCTCTGTTTCTTTATAAGTGAAAATGGACATACGTGCATGCACAGAAAACAGCCCGTGCATCTGTCTTTGTCAAGCAGCGGATACAGGAAGCCTTCTTCATTCTCTGCCATGTGGATGGCGTCCTGGGGACAGAGTGCCAGACAGGCTGTACAGCCGCAGCACTCCTCCTTTTTTTCATACAGAACCGGAAAGCCTCTGTTCGTAAAGGATATCATTGATCTTTTCTCCTTTCCGGCGGGCAGAAGATTTTTTCCCACGGGCGGAATCTGATACATTTTCGGATCATGCGGCGGAGCCTCCCGCCATCCCCGGAACCATATTTTTTTATGACGGCCTGTGCTTTTTTCCTCCGGTAATCCTTCCAGAACCTGTCTCTCTGGGCCGGCCTTTTGGAAGGCGCGGAGAGATTTGGCTGCGGGCAGAGGCTTTTGTCGCTTCTGCGGCAGTCGAGCTCTGTCCCGGCTTGGCGTAGCAGGCGAAGCCCCCTCCGGGTATGAATCAAAAGCAGAGAAACCCCGTCCTTATCGTAAAAATCAGGAAGCGCTTTCTCGATGTTCCAATAGTCGCCTATCGTAATATCAGTTTTCCGCTCTGTGGAAGTAAACGGGCACACATAACAGGACGGCCTTAATGCGCAGCGGCCGTAATATACGTTCAGACAGTCGTTGACCGGCACCTCATGGCCGTTTATCGTTGCATACGCCGAGGGCTTTTCCCATCCGTTCCTTTTGTCCCGGAAAGACAGATAAGTGATCTTCCCATGATGGCGCTTTTCCAGCGATCGTGCATATTCCCTCCACAGCCCGGGGCTCATGGAGCCAAAGCAGATCAGGTCGACGATGTACACGCGGCCGCGGATCCTTTTCAGTTCTGCAAACTTTCGAAAGCCTTCTGCCTGGCAGCCCAGACCTGTAAAGAGGAGGCACTTATCCGGATTCGCTTTCAACCAGGACAGCGCGTCCCGGAATATCCTTCCCGGATCGCTCTGCATATATTTAGAACCGCGCGCGGCATCCCGCTCTTCTTCCGTAAGAATCAGGTGGAATTCGGTTCTGTGAGTCTGATAGTTATAGACTGCGGCCACGACCGCGTTTCCACGTTTCAGAAAAACGTTCGTAAGCGCGGTAAAAGCGCCTCCCGACGAGCTGCGCAGAAGCGTCTGCCTGTCTTTGATGCGGCCTGCATATACAGCCGTTTGGATCTTCGCTGTTTCCTTCATACATTCTGCCGACTCCTTTACGGTCCGAATTCTGCCAGTTCCGGGCTGCTGATGATGCGATAACCAAATTCGTGTTCCTTCTGTACGCGGAAAACGAAGGGATTCTGCTTCCCCCAGTCCGGATCTGCCGCTGCTTTTTCCGACCAGAGACGATACTTTTTGACAAAGGCTTCATGGATCTCGGCTTCTGCTTTCAGGCGTGCCTGCACGGCCTCCTCCAGGCCGGCAAAGGTGCCGAGATAAAAGCGCTGCCCCTTGAAGCCGATCGTGACCCGGTATTTTCCGTTTTCCCGACGGGAGACCCCGCGAAAGCCGCTTGTATTATCCCTGCGCTTTTTTCGTTTTTCGAGCCACTCTATGCAGGTACCGTCCACGTGATGCAGCTGCCGGGCGATCTGCCTCTGGTTTTCCCTTTTCAGACATCCGCAGCTCAGATTGTTTCCGGACATCAGGCCGTCTTCCGTAACCTCGACCTGGTTTCCGCATATGCAGCGGCAGCTCCAGTATACGGAGCCTTTATGATCTCTGCGTTCAGTGGGAAATTCAGCCGTCAGGCGGCCAAAACGCCGATTGCTGAGATCCTTCATTTTTCCCGATTGTTTTCTTTCATAAGGTTCATTCATAGTACAAATCTTTCCTGGCCCTGATTTTGATCAACATGCAGCATATATGGGAGCATCTGTGTTTCATCAGAAAAAGCAGCAGCTTTCGCGCCGGCTTTTCCCGTTTAAAATCCAGCCCGGACAGGAGAGACTGAAGCTGCCCGTCCAGAATGGTTCGTCGGAACAGGAACCTTTTCTGTTTTGCAGTTTCATCGGATGTAACGATCATTTTCAGATATTCTATGATAAGGGACAGGTAGTGATACGACAGGCGTTCCAGCACCTGTTCCGAATATCCGAGACGGCATCCGGTCCTGCAACATATGGAATAGAATAAATTGATCTTTTCCAGCCTTTCCATCCGCCCGGAATGGGACAGGGAACCAGGAGATTCAAAGTAATAGTAGAGAGGTTCCGGCAGGATGGATGCCCGGCGGACGCCCCTGTAGAGGCAGAACTGAAAATAAATATCCTCGGAAAGGATTTCCCGTTCGGATGCGAAACGCCATCCACTCCTTTGGATCAGGGCCCTGGAAAAAAGAGTTGCCCATGCGCCTGTGGGAAGGCTGGGAAACTTCCCTTGCTTCACATCCGGGCCAAGCAGGTCAGGCAAGAGGAGCTCCTGTACCTCGCTGCCGGAATAAAGTAGCCTGCCGGGACGTGGAATGACCGGAACGGGCGCGCGATTTCTCCGAACCAGATAGTAACCAAAGATGACGACATCAGAACGGTCTGCCTGTGCCTGCCGGATCGCCTTTGCAATGGCATCCGGCGCCACACAGTCATCGCTATCGAAAAAGCAGATATATTCGCCTCTGGCAGCTTCTATTCCTGTATTTCGCGCCAGACCGGCACCTGCATTGCGTTTATGAAAGACCCGGATCCTTTCGTCAGTTTTTTCCCAGAGGTCGCAAAGCCTTCCGCTTCCGTCGTCAGAGCCGTCGTCGATCAGCAGGATCTCCAGACTGCGATAGGTCTGAGACGTAATGCTTTCCAGACAGCGGTCAAGGTATTTTGCCGTGTTATAGACGGGAACTACGATGCTGACCAGTCCTTTTTCCATATCAGGCAGAATATTAACATTGCTACCCGGCAGGTAGCTCTTCATGCGACATTCCTCCCAAGCAGGATTCCAATCCACAGGGCGAGCGGTATGGCAGACGGATGGACAAAGGCGGATTCAGCTGCGGAAGAGATCAGGAGATACAGAAAGTTGAAGAGAGCTGAAAGGTAAAATGCCGTATTAACGGAATACAGCATCTGGATTTTAATAAACAGTCCCCGAATCCCAAGCAACATGAATACCAGCCCGAACCAGCCGGCCTGCCCAAGTATCATAGGCCAGAAGGCGTCGCTGACAAACCAGGTTTCGCCTTCCCGCAGTCCCCATACGTTGGAGATTCCATATATTTTATACAGCGGCGAATAGACCGCTCCCGACAGATAGGATGCGAAGGTTCCCAGACCGGCGCCCAGAGGAAAATGATCACCGGCAATACGGACACTGGTGACCAGCATATGGTAACGGGCGGAATCGTCCTGGATCCTGCTGAAAAAGTAATAATAGATCTGATTGCCTCCGAACAGCAGCAGAACCGGGATAAAAGCCAGAAAGGTCCGCAGCCGCAGCTTTTCTTTCCGGATGGATACCAGATAATAAGCCAGTCCACAGACTGCAGCCGTCCCTAGGGACTTGCTCCGCAGGGTAGAGCAGAGTATGACGAACAGAAGCAGCATATATTTTCCGGCGCCCCTGACATACGCGCTGACCGCGGTGAGCACTGCGAGCAGAAAGACGCAGCAGGAGGCGAAATGGGTTGGATGAGAATAAAATAAATGCGTACTCCTGAGGCCATACCGGATCACAGGAGAGAAAAGGCCGGCTCCGGAGCCTGACAGTGCTGCAAAATGATCGGCAATGATCAGCAGGAGATATATCCATACGGCTGTCCGGATATGAAAAAAGATTCTGCCTGCATATTCAGAGACGACGAAGCGCCCGGCAAATTTTTTTCCGACATAGACTGCCAGCCAGAATTTGCAACAGAGAAGAAAGTCGGGCAGGGCAACGTGGAAAAACGGCTGATAATCGTATACCAGACTTCCCGCAAGGCTGACGGTCAGAAAACCCAGGATATATCTGCCATACCCTCCTTTTTCCATAAGACCGTGGATCCCGTTCCGGTGGATTTCAACTGTAAAAAGGGGAGCGGCACACAGCGCCAGTAACTCATCCATACAGGAGAGAGCAGGAATTTTTTCTTCCAGAGGATGTCTGAGCAGAGAAAAGTAGAAAAAGGCAATGAAGAGAACATATGCGGTGCGTGAATCTTCAAATATGCTTTTTAGATGCTTCCAAAGCCCTTTCTTTACGTTTTTCCTCTCCTTCTTTTGCATGGTTGTTCGTGTCCTTTTTGACGTGTCACATATTTTCTTTCACGATTCTGATTATATCATAATAAATCTGATATTAAAAGCAAAAAAACAGAAATAATAAACCAATATAGAAATGTATATCAGATAAAATGTGATAAAAGGATGGGATTTCGAATGTATGAAAAGATATTTTCACAGCGGCTTGCACAATTACGTCTTCAAAAGGGGATTTCCGCAAGGGACATGAGTCTGTCCATCGGACAGAATCCCGGTTATATCAATACAATAGAGAATGGAAAATCCTTTCCGACAATGATTAATTTTTTTTATATCTGCGAATTTCTGAATGTTACTCCAAAAGAATTTTTTGACTTTGAGATGGGAAATCCGGAAAAAATAAAGAGCATGGAACGACAGATGGAGCGGCTTAATGAGCGGCAACTGAACGCAGTCTCCGTCATTGTGGACGAGCTGACAAAAAGAAACTGAGCATCCATATTTCCGACATTTGTGATACGATTGAAAAAGAGACGGCGGCGGGGCCTGCTTTGGACAGGCCCCGCCGTTGTCAGCGTATTGGACGGGAATTTTCTATCTTTTTTTCATCGTCAGAAGAACGGCGATCAGAGCGGCCACCAGGATTAAAAGCGCGACGGAAGCAATGAGTATGATAACGGTCACGGGACTCCGGTTTTTCTGTACCTGAGTAAACTGTGCGGTATCCAGTACCTGAGAGTCATCGGAAGGCTCTGTCTGCGGTACATCGGGAGAGGCATTTTCCGCTTCTTCTGCGGTTTCCCCTTCTGAAGCTCTCGTACCATTGGAATCCGTTCCGTTAGCGGGACCTTCGTCCTGGCCGGAGGAACTTCCTTTCTTAATGCCGCTGGACTCTGGCGTCGGCGTATAACCGGATGTGGACTGAACAGGCGCGGTAATCTGCGGTGTCTCGCTTACGGAAGGAACCGGCTGGGTAAGGGCGGCGTTGATGGTTTTGTACAGGCTGCTCAGATAAGAGAGCGGATAGTAAACGCGCCCTTCCTCCTTTGCCAGCGCGGTCAGCGCTGGAATGATAACCGGATCGCCGCCGTCCCAGCGGACGATCAGAGCCACGTACGGGTTTTTCCGCAGGGCATCCATGACGTTTTCGGGCATTTTGTCCCAGGTAACCGCATTCACGTTTACCGTTTCCCCGGCCTTTGCCTTTTGAATGAGGGAGCGTACATCCTCCCAGAATTCCTTTTCATAATCCGGGACATATGTGTCGGAATCATGATTCCTGGAATTATCATTCCTGGAATCATCATTTCCGGAATTCTGGTTTCCGGAGGAGCCGCTGCCAGAGGAACCGCCGCCGGAGGGATTATTTCCGGAAACATCATTTCCCGAGACATCTTCGGACTGGGAGGAGGACGGAGATTCGGATTCGGAAGGCGTTTCCGTCGTACCGGTTTCTCCGCCGGCTTTCCTGTCCTGATACAGCAGGGTAAAAACGGCGGGGAAGGAAGAGGCCTCGGTGGTGAGGACTCCTTTTTTGGCTGTCTTTGTTTTCGCCAGAGCGGCATCGTCAGTTTCTCCGGAGGCCTTTTTCTGCATCGTGATATAGAAGGTGCGCTCATATCCCTTTTCGTGCGGCTTTGCTCCCGCAAAGGAGCAGCGGAGCGTCAGCGACGGGCCTGACGGGAAGCTGGTCCAGGTGTTGGAAGCGCCCGGTCTCTCCACGATTTTTGCCAGAGAAGCCTGAAAGCTTTCCAGGAGAACCGGACTGTCAAGCAGAGAAAGGACCGCCTGCTCCTGCGTTTCACTGAGGCTGTCAGGCGTGATTTTCAGCAGGAAGGAAATCTTTGTGATATCCCTGTCCAGAAGTCCCTGCGCCTCCTCCTGTGTGAGGGAGGAAAGCAGAGGGGAGACATCCGGAACGGAGACCAGATCCTTCACCCTCTCATCCACGTTTACCTTCAGATCGAAGCAGGGAAGACAGGACAGGTTTTTATAATAGGTCTGCAGGACTTCGCTGCCCAGCCGCATACCGCTGTTCTTCTGAAGCGCCTGATACTGAATCCAGGCATCCAGATAAGCGTCTATGGTTTCTTCGCTGTAGTCCGCGGTTCCATCCAGAGACGGCAGAGCTTTGAACAGTTCATTCATCTCTGTTTTCTTTAATCCGCGGAAGGATACGGAAAGCTTATGCGGGTCATGGTCTGCGGAAAGATTTTGGGGTTCCAGCGTGTAGCTGTTATCTTTTACCTGTGCGGTGACATTTTCTCCGTCCAGCATAACTGTCCGGATGCAGAAGCCCGGATCAGGCGTGAAGGTAAAGGTGATTTTGGAACCTTCCTGAATGGAAATCGTTTCCTCCGGATTCACGCTGCCGCCGTAACCGCACTGAATTTCAATCTGACAGGGAAAAACGGAAGGATTTCCGGAGCCGGAGGTATTTTCAGGGTCCGAGGATGCCGAAGGGGACTCCCCCTTTCCGGAACCTGCCGGATTCTGGGATCCCGTGGAGCCGGATGCGCCCTGTGACCCGTCGGCCTCCGGCGAATCGGGAGAATCTGGCGAATCAGAGGATTCAGGCTCTTCAGGAGATTCCGGCGTTTCAGAGGATTCCGGCACTTCAGAAGGTTCCGGCTCCGGTTCCGTAATCCGTACCGTCCAGGTATGGGACTTTTTAGCAAGAACGGAATCAATCCCGCCTTCAGCCGACTTTACCTGCGCCTCCACATTTACGGCAACGGAGAGGTCGCAGGCCTGGGTAAAGGACAGGGAGGACAGATCATAGCCCTTTTTTTTCTGTTTCTGCCCATTTTCTTCCCAGCTCCAGGTATAGAAAAACAGGACGTCGCCTTCTTCTGCCGTATCCGGGGAGCTGTAGAGCGGATGGGATGCGCGGACGGACAGAGCATGCTCTTTTCCATCATATTCGCAGTCAATATTTTCGCTGAAGGTGATTTCGGGAGGGACAATGTTTCTTACGGCGTAGAGAGTGTTTCCTGTGACGGGCGTGTTTTCGGTAACACCCGTCGCATCAGAAGCGGAAGGATCGAAAACCCATCTGCCGGATGAATAGCCCTCTTCGTCGGGAATGGCAGGAAGCTCCCAGGAGCTGTCCTTTTTCCATTCGCCCCTGGCGTTTTGGGTATAGGACAGCGGAAGGTTGTACAGAACCTGACGCTGCGTCTTTGTTCCGTCTACGTTCTGAAGCGTCAGCTTGAGCGCATAGCCGGCACGATTCCAGTCCGTTGTCATGCCGGATGAGGCAAACTTCTCAAAACACTGCTGATTGTGAAACACCAGAACCGGACCTGCGTCAAAGGCAGAAGCGCCGCATGCGGAAAGGGAAGCTGGCAGGTAGACGGTAGTTAACCCCGTTCCATAAAAGGCTTCCGCTCCGATTTGGGTAATGGAATGCGGCAACTGCAGCACACCGGCGAGACTTTGACAGCCATAGAAGGCCCGTTCTCCAATCGCCGTGACGGAAACGCCGTTGATTTTATCAGGAATGGTGAGGGTTATGCGGCCTCCGGACTGTGTGATGCTTTCCAGATAAGCCTCACTGAATCCGGTGATGGTACCCTGCGAAAATTCAAATATTTCAGGCGTACCGGTGTCTTCAGGTGAAGAAGTGGAATCCTGAGCAGGATCGGAGGCCGCAGGGGACGTGCCGTTTTCCCCGGCAGGCGGCACAGAAGGAGCCGATGCAGACACCCGGGTGCTGCCCGCAAAAAGAACAAGTGTGGCCAGAGCTGCCAGAAACGGCAGGAAGGCTGTGAAACGTTGACATTTCCTGTTGGTCATACAAAACTCCTCCCCTCTATAAAAAATAAAATGAAATTACCCTTTCTACCTATATTATGGAATATCCCATAAGGAAAAACAAGGAAGAAAATCTTAAGAATAACGAAAGAGCCATGGCCGCTGTCCGGGGCCGGAAAGGGTCTTCTTTTTCCATGGCCTCTGTGGTATGATGAAAAACGGAGGAACCCCTGCTGCCGGAGGCAGGAGGAAAAATGTGCCGGAAGGCTTTGCGAAAAAGGCGCCGGTGTTTTCGGGTGAAAAGGAATGGATGGAAAGGAACGATAAGGAATTGGAAAACGAAGAAATGCAGAGAAAAGCCGAAAAAGGCGGAGAAATGCGGAATGACCTTACGGAGCCGGAGCTTTCCGGCCTGTCGCAGGGAGGGCTCATGAAACGGCTCGCAGAGGCGGAATATCCGGAAAAAATTCTGGAGAGCGCTCAGCCTTTCATGGAGCTGATGAGCCGGTATCGCTGCGCCATGATGGAGGTGGAAACCAAGCTGCGGGTACTGGATGAGGAATTTTCCATGACCTATGACCGGAATCCCTTTGAAACCATTAAAAGCAGGCTGAAAAGGCCTGTCAGCATTATAGAAAAAATGAAACGGAGGGGCTATCCGCTCACTGTCGAGGAAATTGAGAGACGGCTGAACGATATTGCCGGAATCCGTGTGATCTGCTCTTTCCTGGACGACATTTATACGCTGGCGGATATGCTGGCGGGACAGGACGATATCCGCCTGCTGGAGAAAAAAGACTATATTATCGCGCCCAAGTCCAACGGCTACCGGAGTCTGCATCTGATTCTGGAGGTGCCGATTTTCCTTTCCCAGAGCAAGCAGTATATGAAGGTTGAGGTGCAGTTCCGTACCATTGCCATGGATTTCTGGGCCAGCCTGGATCACAAGCTGAAGTATAAAAAGGACGTGGAGGAGCCGGAACGGATCGCGGCCCAGCTGAAGGAGTGTGCGGATATTATCAGCAGCGTGGATGAGCGGATGCAGCAGATCCGGGATCAGATCGAGATGGGAAAAAAGGAGGAGTGAGGCGTATGAGCATGCAGGGATGTACACAGGGACGCATGCGGAATCGCATGAATGCGGATATGGAAAAGCGGTTTACCCCTCTGATGCGGCTTTATCATAATGAAATTCCCGGCCTGCTTCAGGAACTGTATGAAACGCCTCCACTGTGCAGACTTGCCGATGTGGGAATGCACTGTGGCTGCGACTACAGTTCCTTCCCAATGTTTCGGTTTCAGCCCATGGCGGAACAGGTGGAGCGCTATACCAGGGATCTGCACAGCATGGGAACCGCATTGATTGTCCAGCACTTTACAGGGGATCTGAAACAGAGCGCGGCCGGTCTTCTTCACGATATCGCGACGCCTGTGTTCGCCCATGTGGTGGATTTTTTAAAGGGAGATCATGTGTGTCAGGAGGCGACGGAGGAAGCTACAGAAGAAATGATCGGGGCCTCTTCAGGGATCATGGAGGCCCTGCGGAAATATGGCATCCGTGTGGAAGAAGTGTCGGATTATCACCGATATCCCATTGCGGACAATCCTTCGCCCGGCCTCTCGGCAGACCGGCTGGAATATACGCTTGGTAATTTTTACTGCAGAGGGAGGAAGAGTCTGGAGGAAATCCGTCTGCTGTATGAAAGCCTTTCCTGTATCCAAAATGAAAAAGGGGAACCGGAGCTTGCCTTTGCGTCGGAACGGGCGGCGGAGGAGTTCGCCCTTGGCGCGCTGGAAAATTCCCGGATGTATACGGCGGACGAGGACCGTTACTGTATGCAGTATCTGGCTGATCTACTGAAAAAAAGCCTGGAATGGGGCGTTCTGCAGCCGGAAGATCTGTATGGCACGGAAAAACGGGTGATCGGTCTTCTGCAGAGGGATGAAAGAAGCCAAAGGCTCTGGGAAGAATACAGGAAGCTGTCCCGTGTCTGTACAACGGATCAGCGGCCGGAGGGCTGCTACAGCGTCCGGGTTCCCTCCAAGCTGCGCTGGATCGATCCCCTTTTCCGGAAGAACGGCGGCGCTGTCCGCATCAGCGAGATAAGCAGCAGGGTGAAGGCGGAGATTGAAAAGCTTCGAAGTACGGATTTTGACGTCTGGATATACGTGCCGGAAGGAGCGGAGGCCGCGGCACGGTTCCTGCAGAACATGTAAAAGAGAGAAAATGCCGCTCCGGTGGCAGAAGGAGAAAGAAAAAATGGAGACGATAACGCTGAGACAGGCGTGTCCTGAGGACGCGGAGGCTGTTCTGGAAATTTATGCTCCGTATATCAAAAATACCAATATAACCTTTGAGTATGAAGTGCCTTCTCTCTCTGCGTTCCGGGAGCGGATGGAGGGAATCATGGAGGGATACCCTTATCTGGTCTGTGAGATCGACGGCGTTATGGCGGGCTATGCCTATGCCCACCGCTACAAAGAGCGGGCAGCCTATCAGTGGGACGCGGAACTTTCCGTCTATTTGAGAGAAGAATATGCGCATCGGGGCATTGGACGGGCTTTTTATACCGCTCTCATGGAAATCCTGAAGGAGCAGAATGTGCGGAACGTATACGGTATTGTAACCAGTCCCAATCCACCCAGTGAGGCGCTGCATGCCGCCATGGGCTTCCGCCTGTTCGGCGTTTCCCAAAAGACCGGATATAAGCTGGGGAAATGGATTGACGTATCCGGATTTGAACGGCCGATCGGAGATCCTGACAGCCCGCCCGGCGAGCTGCTTACGATCAGCCAGGTGTCCCCGGAGCGGATTGCGGAGATTTTGAATGAGGCGGCAGGGATGATCCGGTGAGGGGCCTGCCGCCTATAATCAGTCTGTAATCAGTTTCCTGCAAGAGAAGAAAAAAAGAAGCCCCGTATTTACAGGACTTCTTCCTTAAATCAGAGAGCGATAGACGGGGCTCGAACCCGCGGTCTCGACCTTGGCAAGGTCGCGCGTTACCAACTACGCCACTATCGCATATATGTAAAGGATGCAGAATCGCATCCGAAGCGGGTGATGGGAATCGAACCCACGTATCCAGCTTGGAAGGCTGGTGTTCTACCATTGAACTACACCCGCAAATATTCAGTTGAAAGAGCGATAGACGGGGCTCGAACCCGCGGTCTCGACCTTGGCAAGGTCGCGCGTT
>ERZ894229.902-NODE-902-length-17991-cov-13.336_pt1 | contig 17991 bp, 14 predicted proteins | sample MGYA00380295_ERZ894229 | MGnify/ENA primary metagenome ERZ894229 (study PRJEB32331, sample SAMN06328479) | human gut metagenome | biome: human gut microbiome; feature: stool | host: Homo sapiens | collected 2014-09-17 ... | reverse complement strand
CTTCTACAGAGGGTGTCTTTCTTTTGTGCAATATTTTGGATTTGCTCATTTATAGTATAGAGTATGATTATATCCATGGAAAAGTCAAATCAAACGGAAATATAAAAACTTGTAGCTTAGTTTTAGGAATCGAGGAGTATTTGTCGGACGAAGAAGACAAGAGAAAAGACAATGAGTATATACAATTTAAAAAATTTTATCAACGGATTGTTAAAAAAACAGGCTGTAAATATACTGATTGGATAAAAGAAAATGAAGAATCTATTTCAATAAAAGCAAAAAGAAAAAATAAAAATAATGTATATATTTTCGGTCACTCTCTTGATATTAAAGATGGGGACATTATTGCCAGACTCATTAACATGCCAAATACACAAACAACGATATTTTATAAAGACCAAAAAGCCTTTGAAAATCAAATATGTAATTTAGTTAAAATTCTTGGGGAAAATGAATTAATTGAAAAAGTGCACGGGATAAATAAGAATATTGTTTTTGTGGATCAAAATGAAATGACTTGAAAAAGGGCTATCTCAAAACAGATAGCCCGTACTTTTGCAATATAACTTATTGAAAAAAGAGAGAATGTTAGTTCCCTTGCCTTATAATCCTCGAAATCAATCCTACCGCCATATTCCGTTCCCGGTCGATTTTCGTCACCACAAAGCTGACCTCATCCCGTCTCCCCGGCTGGCGGCTGTCATAACAGCTGTGGGCGACTGCATTGACCCCGATATGGAGCCGGATAAAAACAGTTCCTTTATGGATGTCCGTCACAATTCCGGCATATTTCCCCTGAACTTTACACTTGGTCAGATTTACCACGGATGTATTGGGCAGGGTGCTTTTAACGTTGGCCTTTACGGAGATATTTTCCTGGGAGTCTCCTTTTACCTCCTGGATACGCACAAGGACGGTTTCTCCCACATGGAAATGTTCTGAAGCGTCACCCAGCCAGTCCCAGGAGAGATCCCGGGCAGGAATGGAACATTCTACACCGAAGATCTCGGCTCTTACTACCTTCTCAGCAACAGCGATTACGCGGGCCTGGACAACCCGGTCCGGATAGATGCGGGAATGGCCGGTGGCATCCGGAAGATAAAAAATCTGTCGTTTCTTATACATTGCTTCCTTTCTGCTGGCCACCACGCTGTGGGTTGTCTTATCCAGCCCTCTGACAATAAAATCGATTTCAGCTCCGAGCATATTGCCGAGGATCTTACGCTGCCTCAGAACCATCTCGCCATAATCATGTTCCTGGTCATCCGGCAGATCAATCATCATCTCCGACAGCGGGATGACAACCCGCATTTCCTGATAATAAACGACTGCGATGGTGCCGCCGCCCTCCAGCTGCTCCATACCGCTCAGGTGCCCGGTCAAGATTTTCCGGGTGCGGTAGGCATTCTGTAGCTCATGCCATATGGTATCTTCACGGCTTTGAGGAGTTTCAACTTCACTGTCTGCGGATAGTGTCAGAACAGGAGCAGAATCTTTCTTTTCCTGGGAGGGAAGCGGTAAAGAGTCAGAAGGCAGGGAGACATCTTCTGCTGACGGGGTGAGGATATTGTTGTCTGATGTCATAATGTAGTTCTCCTTTCTTTTCGTTAAGTTTGAAATCAGGATAAAATGGACTTTTTGTCCGTTTGGATAATTCTGTTTTTGTTTTTTAAATGATCTCCTGGTTGGCTGAGAGGTGAATGATACGAATCTTCCCTCCTTGAAGAGGAGGTTTCTGCTTCACCTGCAGAATCAGGAGATGATGTTCTGGATGTCGTTGGCTTCCCGGATGTACCGGACTGTTCCCTCCTCCTCCATTCCGGCATATGGTCGGTGGCGCGGCAGGGAACCAGCTTTTTGCTTTCCGGATGGAGGGTGTAATCAAACTTCTCTACTTTCAAGATCTTTTGCCCCCTCAGGATGATAAGCGCCTGATCCAGAGGCAGGCGCAGCACTTCGTCCGGTGTCATCAGCTTCCGCCTGCCGGTGGAACGGGTCTCCCGATATTCCGGTGTATAGTCTGACAGCCGGATGGAATTCAGGTGCTGTGACTGGCTGGCCACGCTGATGCTGACATCTCCGCTGCGGTCGCTGATGTAACGGGCAGTGATATCATCAGTACAACCCAGAAAGAGCTGGGTGTCGCAGTTCCCGATGATTTCGGCCCATTGATTGTTTGGATACCGGTTCTGCATCTGAGGCAGGTTCTGAAAAATGCAGCTGATGGAGAGCAGCCTGGAGCGGATGGTGCTGATCTTTTTCGTCAGATCCGCTATGGTGCAGCCTCCGTTTGCCAGCTCGTCCGCCAGAATATGAACCGGAATCGGCAGTTTTCCGTTCTCCCCATGGCTGTCCGCGTATCGCACCAGCTTGATGAAGATGAAGCTCATGAACAGGGAAGAGAGAAAGTCAAAGGTGGAATCCTGGTCGGAGGTAATGCAGAAGTAGGCGCATTTTCTTCGGCCTGGCAGGGTCAGGTCAATTTCGTTATGGCTGGTCATCTGACGGATCAGTGTGCTCTGAAAGACCTGCAGTCTGGTTCCCAGGCCGGTGATCACGCCGCTTCGGACATCATTGGATGCGCGGAGAAACAGGCTGTAGGGCGCTTTAGCCGGATGCGTGACGGGCAGCATTTCAAACATGCCGTTAATCTCCGTTTCCGTACACAGGGTCAGCAGTTTATAGACTTCTCCGATGTTCCGGCCTTCCGGAGGATAGCCAAGGGCGACATACAGGACCAGAGCCTTCAGCAGATTCATCTCAGAGTCATCCCAGAAACGGTTTCCCTTGTCGGTCTGCGTATTCTTCAGGATAACGTCGCAGAAAAGCTGTGCCATGATCTCTGTATCCTTTACGCTGCTCAGTCCATCCAAATCACTGGCCTCCATTCCTGTAACCTCAGCCAGACAGTTCCAGCTGTCAGAATTTTCCGAATGTATCAGGTTAAATACCCGGACAAGATATCCGTTCTGCTCCAGATAAACACACAGATCTCCATAGAGTTCGGATTTGGGGTCTGTGATAATCAGGCTTTCCCCACGCTTTACGCTTTGAAAGACCGCATTCCGGGCATAAGCCCGGCTCTTCATGGAGCCGCTTGCTCCGAATACAGCAACATTTCTGTTCAGCCGCGTGTTTTCCGGAAGGCAGACCGCCTTTCCATTCAGCTTTCCCAGAAGGATACCTCTGTTATGGGAAAGGTCTGTCACCAGCTCAAGGACCTGTTTCCTTTCGGCATCTGTCATATAGCCGGATGTACCGTAGGTTCCCTGGTCGGAATATGTAATGTTCCGCTCTTTATCATGAGTTCCGTGCTGGTCCCATTTCATCCGGTAAAGCAGGACTGCGAGATAAAGCAGCACTCCGGCAGCTAGGATGAAGGCATACAGACAATATGGAAAACGGATCAGGATCTGCAGGCAGTCCCGTATGGCAGGGGAGGGCAGTGACGGGGAGGTGCCGTCTCCGGGAGTTCCTCCGGCTGCAGTCCATACCTGGTAATTATCCAGGAGCTGGGAGATAAAGCCGCCGGCATAGAGCAGGGCGGCCAGCAGAAAAGGCAGGGGAAGGAACGCAAAAAGCAGCCTGAGCCTGGGATTTAAGGGCTGGGGCATAAAAACCTCCTTTCAAATTTTTGCAGGTCAATGGTTGTGATATGGACAGATTTTCCGAAATATTTCTTTAGCGTCTCTGCCTGGAAATCAAAGCAGATCAGCCAGCCGGTAAGATCCCGCAGGGACAATGCCGTATGGAAGCGGGACAGCCGCAGCATATCCAGATCGTAGGCCAGCAGAACCGGCTCTCCATTGGTTATGCCATCGTGGGAAAAACCCATCCGGGGATCCGGCGGTTCCAGATCGGATAACAGGATGGAATCCAGCTGCGCACGGATATCATGAGAGCATAAGATCCGAATGAGAGTTACGCCTGCAGAGGAGTCCGGCACAAAGTGAAAAAAATCAAAGCTGGAATCCAGACGGAAACAGGTTTTGCGAAAGCCGCCGTTGCTGACGAGCAGCTTCAGACAGGTATCCATATGATTTCCGATAAACAGGGCTTTGACAGGGGTATTGTAGGAGTATCCTGCTGTCAGGTATTCGTTGGAAAGGATTCCCTGGCTGGCATGGTAACGGAGCAGCGCTTTCAGCCTCAGCTCCGTCCGGTATTCCCATTTCATTGGGGCGTCGCCGGTGTGATACAGGATGTAAATGCAGTCCTCTGCCAGCAGGATTCCCATGGCCCTGGAGCTGCTGATTTTTATGGCTTCGTCTCCCAGCTCCTTTAGCTCCCTGGAGTGATAAAAGACCGGCAGGACAGGGCGGCGGCCGGGAACCGGATTCCCAAACAGATCCGGTTTCTGATCCCGGAAGAAAGGAATCCCGCAGCTCAAAAGCATGGCATATACCAGAGAAGCCTGCTGGAGCCGTAGTCTTCTTGGCAGTTCGCTTCGCGGGCGGTTGGTTTCGCTGTTGCCGGATAAGAAGAAGGCAAAACGTTCCGGGTTCCCGGATAGAAGCAGCCTTTTCCCTTTTACGGTCAGACGGTAGCCGCGCAGCTTATTTTTATAATGTGTTTTGATATATCCCTCTTTTTTCAGACCGGTTATCAGTTTGGCTCCATAGCTCTGGCTGATGCCGAGATGGGAGAGAAGCAGAGGGCTGCTCTCTCCGGCAATGGCCGTGAGGGACAGAAAGTGACAGGCAGTAGTAGTCAGATGCAAAGTGAATCATCCTCTTTTTTACCATATACGCCTGAAACTCCGGTAAAAGATGCTGGAGTTTCGATTCGGACCGTCGGTAACAGGGCGGCCTGCGGCATTTTACAGGTTGTCGGGTTTCTTTTCCGGATTTTTTTCAAAAATCCGATATGGTTTCATTCTCATTTTCATGTTCTTTTCGTCCTTCCAGCCATGATGGGAAGCGGTTCTTGTTCATGATAATAAGCATGGTATAGTCTTCGCAGCCAGACAGGGTGGTATGATACAGGTCGCACAGCAGGCCGCTGTCATCCGTCATCAGGAAAGCAGCGGCGGTATCCAGGAGCTGTTTGCATTCCAGATTGTCATAATCCCTTATCCGTCTGGAAGGCAGAGTACAGTCGTAAATATGCAGAAAACAGACCACACAGCTGTGGTAACGGGGAAGAGCATGTTCTTTTTCATACTCCTCCAGACAGGCATACAGCGGCTCCGTGAGAAAGGCTGTATTGATCCAGCTGCTCCTTTTGGGGAGCAGGCCGGGCAGACGGATAGTTACAATCCCGTCGGAATGGGAAACCTGAATTCCCTGTGCATGCGCTGACTGAAGCAGAAACTTTTGTCTGGGTAGCAGATCAGCGTCAAAAACCAGATTCCGGATGGAGCAGGCAGTCCGTTCCGCCAAAAGAGCGGTATCCAGAATCAGTTTTGGGTATTCAGTTCCCTGGAACGGTAAGCCCCTGGTCTGCAGAGCTTCCAGCTTTTGCTCCAGCCTGCCGACATCGTTCCTGATCCTCGCAAGCCGCTCAAAAATCACCTGTTTTTCCATTGGCGTTCTCTCCTTCGTTCTCAACCCGATAATAGTTTACAGTTCCATCCGGATGCACCTGGCAGTAAGCAGACAGATTGGGGATGGTGAGCAGAGATATCTGCTCCAGGTCTGTTATGATCGCCAGACGGCGCGGCGCTTCCGGCTGCGGGTTTGCCAGGATATGATTGAGCAGCATTTCCTGGCCTGGTGGTATGTAAAGCACATCATAAGCTTCCGCAAATGTGTAGAAGGTCAGAAGGAAGGGATAGGAGCTTACAGTGTGATAGGTCACTGTTGGAAGGAAATCCAGAAGTACCCAGACAGCCTGCTGCATTCCGGAAGGCGGGGAAATATCTCTGGAGTATTTCACCACAGCAGTTTCCGCATCGTATAGAAGCTGGCCTCGTTTCGCCTGCTGGCGGATCAGAGACAGCAGCCGCCGCTCCGATAGATCCGGGAAAAAGCGCAGGAGGTGGCTTATGGATAGTTGCTGGTACATGGCAAGCAGGTGGCGGATTTCTGCCTGCTGAACAGGGTAAAGCTGATTCATTGCCATAAAGGTCTCCTTATATTTATAGAAGAAACTGATTTTATGTAGTGGTTACGTATTGATTATGTAAGGCTCCGGTAAGTGACTGTATGACCCGTATATGTATGTAATAAATACATAATCTTTACGGAAACGAAGGTTTATACCGCTTTTGCCTTCTCCCGCTGCAGGATCCGCTGCAGTTCTTCCCGGTCAGTGGTGATCAGTTCCCGTTCCAGGTCGGAGGCACGGAATTCCACGGTAACGTTATTGTTATTTGTGGAGATCAGACCGTTTCCACGTTCAAAGTGTGTAATGGCCATGGTTTCGGCTTCTGATAAATGGAGGATAGACTGAACGCGCTGAGCCTCTTCATCTTCCAGATTTAGTACGATTTTTGTTTTGCTGTTATTGATAATGCCTTTGCCGTATTTACCGTCCTCAAGCGCAAAGAAATCATTGAGATCCTGCGTGGCGCAGATGGCGGCACCTCCATATCCCCTGATGATTTTAAAAATTTCAAGGACAAATTCTGCTGCAAGGCGGTTTGATGATGCACCGATGAGCTGCCAGGTCTCGTCGATGAAAATGGCTTTTTCCACGGTCCGGTCTTCCTTCGCCTTGTCCCATACAAAGTCAAGTGCCACATACATTCCGACAGTCAGAAGATCGCCCGTCAGTTCCGAAATGTCCAGGACGGTATATTTGTTGCTCAGATCCACATTAGTCTGTTGGTTGAATGTAGAGGCGGAGCCGTTGACAAGCCGGGAAAGGATGTTGGCAAGCCTCTTTGTTTCAGGATTCGCTTTCAGAATGTCGTATACGTCGCCAAGGACCGGCATTTCCCTGTATCTTTCCGGATGTTCCGGATCAATGAGGCTCTCGTTGTTATGAGTGATCCCTTTCCGGTTATAGGTCAGTATCAGCGCTTCATCCAGCAGCTGCCGTTCCTCGTAGCTCATATCCGGAATCAGGAGGGAAAAGAAAATGTGCAGGCTCTGGATTTTGGCAGCCAGCAGGGATTTTTCATTCTGTGGTCCGTCCAGCAGGTCATTGGCACGGGTATCCGTCTTCCGGATCTCCATGATATTGATACAGCTTTTGGCTGCAGGTGAGACCTGGATAAAAGCGCCGCCAATATTGTGGCATGCCCTTCTGAATTCATGCCCTTTGAGGGGAGCAATGATAAAAACCTGGATATTCTTCCGGCGCATCCGGAGGGCCATGAGCTGAAGCGTGAAGGTTTTCCCTGCCCCGGAAGTCCCCAGGATGGCCATGTTCGCGTTTTTGTAGACATGAGAGTTGAAGATGTCTACAATTACAAGAGGTTCCGATAGGTAAGCCTTTGATGTTATCTCCGGCTTTTCCCCCGGTTAGCACCGGACAAGCGGCTTTCACCGCATCCGGCGCCCCATCAGGCATAGTATCAGCAGTAATACACACTTGCTTTTTATATTAGCTGAAAGGGCTTTTTTGAGCTTTTATGTCTGTAAATCACCCCATTTCATTGTTATGCATGACACTTCCTTATTCGTATTTGACTGAATGATCAGAGAGCGTGTATTGCTGATTATCTGCCTGACTTGTGGCCATTCCTCCGTCGCCCTCTTTTTCGCAGGCAACATCAACGGTTCGACCACGACCTTTCAGCAGAGATTCATCCGCTTATCGTTCTTCGCCGGATTATCCGCAGGACTCTCTGCCTTTCCCTGTTCCGATAATTCTATCTGTTCATATATACCTTTAGGTGTTCCCTCTAAGCCTGACAGCCTGCATGTGCCTGTAACACATCACGGTAGTTCGTAACAACCATTCCTACTAAACCGCACTGTCTGGGTATCAACCCACACATACATTTCTGTATGTGGCATTTTTAGACCTTTACATTCGGGAGTTTCGTCAGGCATTACTGCCATTCTCACCATAGGTATTTTATAGACCCCCGGCATATGGGGTGCACCGTCCACCTCTGGACAGGTTGCGTCAGCATTATCTGTTACGGCACCTTTCTGCCGACTTTACCGGGCTTCATACCTCATCACAGAGTGATGACGCATGCCGGAGTATCAGGGGAGGCGTTTCAAGGCGTTACCCTGTCATTCCACCTCTCGAATTATCAGTTCACAGAACTGAATAAAAAGAGTTCTGTGCGTCGCCTTTTCAGCGGCGAACAAGTCGCACAGTTGTTATGCTTATTAACTCCCAGAAGGATTCCATTATCATCGCACATCTCAAAGGAGACAAAGGGATAGCAGCTTGCCGCTCCGCTGGTCAGTACGTTGCGTTTGGAGCGCTCAAACAGTTTTTTGTCTAACGAGGCAAGCGGCAGCGAGGATAAAAACGCTGCCTCTTCGCGGAAATGGCAGGTGGCTGCCTCCAGATCCTGAGATAGAAGCAGCTTTTTCATCTCTCCGGACCGCCACTCCAGTTCATCAAGGCTTCCGGCAGTAACGGTGATGAGAATATTCATATAATAGAAATCCTCATTGGAGGCCAGACCTTCCTTGAGGTAGTAGCCGGATGTGATGGCGCTGTCCAGATCATCAAAATCCGAGTTGGTATCAGAGGTATCCTTGATCTTTGAGCGGTTGATCCTAAGCTGCTGCCCCAGCTTCTGCTGGATCCGGTCTTTGGGCTGCCTGAATAGAAACAGATCCATATCTATGCCCTCTCCAGCATTGACAATCAGGGAGGTCCAGCCTGCGTAGACCTGAGACCGGTAGCCGCCGGAGGATATCAGCAGGTAAGTATGGTATACTCCATCCATTACGATGTAATTGCCATGGGTGAAATCAATGGACTCCGGGGCTATAAATTCGGTAACCGGAATGTGATCCAGGTCATCCCTGCGGTCTGCATTGAGATACTGGCCGATCACTTCATTGATCCGTACCTGCAGGGATTTTGCCATGCTGGTCCGGCGGTTCAGGACACTGTAAAATACCTCGGCTGCCATTTCATCCGGATGATCCGGAGTAAGCAGCTCATTTCCACATTGACGGAGATAGGTCTGGGCCGTTTGTACCGCCGTTTCCAGGGCGGCAATGGCATGTCCCTCGTCATTGTTCCGGTTGGCTGCGAGCGGCTCATACTCAAAGATCAGGAAAAAACGCCGGGTGATTGCCTCTCTGGATCCGATCTGCCGGATCAGATTCTCATAATCCCTCTGCAGAGCCAGACAGCGTTCATCCGTTTCGTTTTCCATTTCCCGATGCAGCGTTTCCAGATGGCGGTTGATATCCGCCCGTCTGGTCAAAACCTTGAACTGGAGTTTGACCGGACTGATCTTCAGGAAGCTTACGAAGGAATAGATGATATTCTGCTGTTCCCTGGCGCTTCGGAGCAGAAAATTGATGGGAGATATTTCAACAATTTTGACATAGCGGTGGTCTTTTGTATAAATGATGCCATTTTTGATCTCCCGGATGGGAAGGTAGGAAGCGGCCGGATTGAGCGGCAACTTTTCCAAATCTGTCTGCGTTTCGGAAGCTTCTGCAGAAGATTTTTGGGAAAGCCTTTTTCCATTTTTCTTCGGCTGGGATCCGGTTGCTTTTTTAGAAGAAGCCTTCCGTTCCTTCAGCTGTCCAAACTCTTCCGGAAAATCTTCCTTTTTGGGTTTCACACGGGCTTCCCGTCGGTGTTTTTTAGAAGGAGAAGATACTTTCTGCGCTTTGGCTCCGGCGGAGGCTTCCTTTGTTGTGGTTTGACTAACAGCCTCCTCACCGCCAACAATCCGGCGTTTCTTCAGATAAAGAATGAAGCTGAAGAGAAACCCGGTCAGGCTGTCTCCATTGATTCCGATGACAGCCAGAAGAGCGGCCGGAAGAACGGTCAGGCAGCAGATGATGATCTTTGTAGTCAGCTTAAACGGCAGCTGAAAAACCGGAATACCGATCAGCAGAGAAAGGGCAACAGCTTCCGCTGCATTACGGAGTTTTATTGTCCCACCGAACACGGTTCCGGTATCCACATAGTTCGGAGGGATGATATAGGTATTATTTTCTTCTGGTTTCACGTATAATTCCTCATTAAAAAAGAACAGATTTCTCTGTTCCCAAATCAATCAGGTTACTGTATAAGGGCGGCCGCACAGAACGATGCTGCTCTGCCCATATATGGGGCGGTACACCACTTTATCCCGGCTGGAGGAAGCGTCTACCACATATCCGTTTCCGGCATAGATAGCAATATGGCTGATATTCATATATCTGCCATTCGTCTCAAAGGAATAGAAGATCAGATCGCCCGGAGCCAGATCATTGTAGGAAACGGCCAGATGATTCTCAGTAATATACTGTCCCTGGGCAGCAGCTGTATTGGAACCGCCATACTGAAGACGGATGCCAAGCTGGCTGTATACCCAGTAAGTGAAGGAGCTGCAGTCAAAATATCCTTCCTGATTCCGAAACTCCTGGCTGTAAGGGGTTCCCAGCTTCGTCAGGGCCAGATCTACCGCGGCATTTCCGGTTTCTCCGGGTACAAGATCCGGATTGGTATCCACCGGAACCCGATAGTCGGTATCCATCAGGAAGAGATGCAGGTTAGAGGCGTATTCCTCCGCAAGGGCTGTCTGCTCTTCCGAGAGCTGGAAAACAGTATCTGCAAAGTAGATGTCCCCGGCATACTGGACCGTGTAGGCATAATGTTCCACCGTGCGGGTGCTTTCGGTTTCTTTATCGTAGATTTCCTGTTCTGTTATCTCCAGAGAGTAGGAAAAGATGCCGTCGGTATTCTGATCCAGCAGTTTTTCCAGCTCATCCAGGCTGATCTCCCGGTAATCCTGCCGGGATGCGCAGAATTGAGAAATAATCAGTGCGCTTTCAAAGCTGATGCCAGCAGCAAAATCATCCCGGATACTGTACTCACAGTCCGGGGAAAGTGACTGGATTTCCTGCTCTATCTGAGCCAGAACTTCATCATGGCGTTTCAGAAGAATTTCCTCTATGACTCCCTCTGTTTCGGAAATCGTCTCCAGGATGATCTGATTATCATTCCATACCCTGCCATCTGCCTGATTCAGCCCTTTGCCGCTGAAGACCAGGGAGGGAAGCATCAGCAGGAACAGGACCGGAAGCAGCAGGAGAAAGGAGACAGCGGCGAGGACTTTGGCCAGAAACTGTCTGTTTTCCCAGAGTCCGGCAGCAAGCATGCCGTAAGGGCCGGCAGCGGCCCCCTTCGAGATACCTGCGATCTGCTTTCCGGTTTTCAGTGCAGCCTGCAGATGGCCTGCTGCGGAAGCGGCATGGGAGAGGACGCTGCTTTCCCTTTCATTCTTTTGATCCGGCATTTACACCTTATCCTTTCTTTTGGGTACAGGCGGCAGTTTCTGGACGATATTTTCGTGGTAAGCAATTTTCCCTGTTTCGGTCATATAGGGCGTCCGTTCGACCGTATCTGTGGCATATTGCCTGTACCAGGTAGTCCGGTCGGCCGTTGTGATGGTATCGTAATTTCCTTCCGGCGGCAGATACTGCTCCGTGCTGTAGAGGCCGAAGGAAGTACCATTGGGATAGGCCACGGAGGTTTCCGTTCCCATGATCCGGCCACCGCCAATCTCCACATCGCTGTATTTTGGAGCATCCGGCGCATTCGTCTGCCCCATATAAGAGGTAAGGGCTGCGGCAGCCTGCGGCCCTGTCATGGTTCCCACATGGCTGATGCTTCCTTTGGCAACAGCGGCGGTGACATTATTGGCAAACTCTCCGCCTTTCTTCACAGATGACTCAAAGGCCATTCTGCTGACCGGATTGCTGGACTGGCCGGTTACGGTGTTCATGGTGCTCTGTGAAAACTGTCTGGTGACGGCCCCGGCAAGTCCGCCGGAGAGAAAAGAGGCGCCGTGAAAGCTATTGGAACTTCCGCCTGTACGGAAAGAACCGCCATGGAAGCTCCCACCTTTGGAAAAGCTTTTGCTTCCGGCAATACCTTTGGCAGCGATCATGACCTCCTCCAGCATGGAACCGCCAGTATTGCCGACATTAATTCCCAGGCTGGAGAGAAAGCTGTCGATTTTCTGGCTGATTTTCAAAAAAGCAATCGCGCAAAGGAACCAGATAAAAACGTTTCCGGCGGCGGTTTCCTTTCCGACAGCTTCTACTTCAGCTTCTGTGACTGCCAGAATCGTGAGTGGCTGGGTAAGGCCCCATAGAAAGAATGGGGCGGCTATTAGTATTCTATTTTTCATAATGTTCTCCTTCAGTTAGAGAGAAAGCGGATTGGACAGGAAATTGCCGACCATGCTGGTAAAAAGGCGCAGGCACCATGCATTCATTATCAGAAGGAAAATCTGCCCCGCGAACATCCGGCACCAGGCCCGGAAAATATTAGAGGTGCTCTGGCTGGCTCCTGTGGAAAAAGCGACTGGCGCAGTATAGACGATCACGCCGAGTAGGATATACCGCTCGGCCGCCTCAAGCAATAATTTGACGTAGTTCCAGGCAAGGATCAGGACCAGGATCAGCGCGATCAGGGCAACGGAACCATTGGCGCAGACTCCTAAAATAGTCAGCAGGACCGAATTGAAATCTGCAAAATTCAGGGCAGGAAGGTTGGAGTCCAGAATCCAGGAATAGGGGGTTCCTCCGATGGAGAGCACAAGATCGGTAATCTGGTCAGAGAAAAAGATCAGACCGATGAACAGGACTGAACGGATGCTCAGTTTTATCGGATCTTCCGCCTCAAGCCCCGCAATCAGGCCAAAGTTTTTAAAGATCTGCCAGACCCAGTTTAAGAGGACAAGGCCGATGGCAAGAGCGACAAAGACCCGGTACATGCTCTCTGCTGCAGGAAAATACCGAAGAAAGGTGTCCATGTCACACCCAAGAGCTCCCAGCACAGATGTGGTGATCAGATCCAGCAGATTCATCACCTGCTCGGCTATCCATTCCACCACACCGTCAAGTATTCCCATAGGCAGCTCCTTCCTGGCGGCTTTCAGCCAGATAGTAGATATCCCTGCTTAAAAAAACATCATAGATATATTGGTTATGACGGATCTGGAGACAGGGACATCTGGCTTTCGTTAGGAAATGCTTTGGAAAAGAAAGCCGGAATTCTCTGCTGTATGCTGACGTTATGCAACGGTGCGGAATGCGCACCATCCAGCCGCAGGAGGTTTTCAGGACAGGTGCTTTTCCAAGGCGGATGCTGATGCCATTGATTACCTGATAGACATCGGCTGTTTTTTGTGTTCGAAATAGTCTCATGATTTTCTCCTCAAATAAAAAAGACAGCCGGAAGCTGTCCGATGAATATCTGTTTTCAGGTTATCCATTCCACTGGCCATTATTGAAGAATGGAGTCACGTAGGCCATAATGAAGCCCATGCTGTTTAGAATCACCCAGGATATGATGATCCGTTTGAGCCAGGCACGGGATTCATCTACTGTACGGCCGGACTTTGAGAAGTTCATGAGCAGCAGGGCTACGGAAGCCGTTACAATGGCTGCAATCGTAGAGATTCCGAGAATCTGGTTATAGACATCCTTCATGATGGTTTCTGCCTGTGTCCATATATTCGCAGCGTAGGCGTGCGATGACAACAGACAAAAGAAGTAGGCAAAGACTGGGATGCCGGGAAGAAGACCTCGGAGTACAGGGAGGACGTTTTTTAAACAGAGATAGGATGTCCTGGGGGGCTGTTTCTTTTTCATTTTCACAAATACCTCCTGAAAAAAAGACCGGCAATCTATCAGAAGATTACCGGCCATATGATGATAGGAAAAGGCAGAGTACAATTAAACCTGAAAAAAGCATCTGTACAGGACAGATGCCGAAAAGAAAAAAATGTAATCTGCGGTCAAAGTTATGAGCATAGCCATTATAGCATGGGGAAAATATCGTGTAAATTGCATCCCGGTATCACTTTACGACTTATCTATGCCATTTCCCTGATGCAGATCAGGGACTTCCGGGAAAAAACGATCCAGGACATCAAGGCAGTCTCTTGAAGTATATCCCCAAAGGACAGCGCTCAGAGCCTGAACCGCTTCCGGACGTTTCCTGTAGTAGGTACGATACGAGATATTGGTAATATGTGGGCGGAGGCTTTCAATAATTTCTTCTGTATTCTGCGGCTGCTGTGGAGAAAGATAGCTGTAATACAGGATCCAGTAATACTGTTCTCCATGCTTATGCTTACTGCGCAGAAGATTGACGGCAGAGTTCAGAAGCTTTAGCATCTTATTGCTTCGTTCGATGCTTCTTGCGTAGCTTTCCAGTTTCGTCCCTCCGAGCTCTGCGCCGGCAAGGTACATGGAATCCAGGAAATCATCAATCGTGCTGTTATACTCCAATTCAAAGGTATTTTTTACCTGCTGAACAGCAAGCTCCAGGTTCCATACGGCATCCCGGTAGTTCTTCAGCAGTTTCCAGGTATTATGGAACAGGGGATTTTCCTGTTCTGTCGGTATATTTTTATTTTGTCTGTTATTAGGCATAGTAGTTTTCCTCCTCTTTGTCCGGATAATCTTCTGGCATGGCATAATCAGATGGTATTTCGTGATCGGCTGCTTTCAGGGTCAGCTCAAAATGGTAACCTGCTTCAGCATTCGGACACTGTATATAGAGAGAATATTTCATAATATCTTTCCCGCAGTCGGATAAAGGGGATAACTTATATTGAGTTTGAGGACATTCACAGCAGGAAAGTCCTTGTGCAGCAAGGATTTGAACCACTTTGCGCATGATTCTGTAAATGTGTGATTTTGAAACGCGGGGAACCTGATCTGAAACGCTTTGATCAATATGAATCTGTTCTTCCTGGAGAATACTTTTCTCCGATTTTTGAATTTCAGACAAAAGCTCCTCTGTATCTGGAAGCTGTACAGGAATTTGAAAAGTCATGGAAACCTCCTCCTTATCGATCATAACATCGCTGATATTGAACATGGTGGAAAGATAACTGCGTAAATAGATAATGCTGCCGTGCCTGCCGGTAAAGGAAATCAGAGACAGATATTCCATATCCTGCAGTTTATTTAATATGCGGCTGACCGATGACCTGGAGATCCCCCAGCGCAGGGAAAGGTCACTGTAGCTTACCGTTGGATTCCCGGTACAGTTGCGGAAATATACCACTGGGCCTATATCGGATCCCTGAACCTGATCATCGTTATATATGGCGTGAATCCACAGATCCAGAACAATATCCATTTCTGAGCACCTTCCCATACTGATCAGTTCATGTACGGCAGCGATAGGAAAAAAGAAAAAGCCTGCATCCTTCTGACATGGATAATTGTAGTCGAGTGCGGTATTATGCTTTTTCCATCCGACAATAGAAAAGCGGATCAGTCGGCCATGACCCAGCCTGGTATATGAAATATAATTTTGCTGCTGCAAAGTATCCAGAATTGTAATGGCCTGATGCTGGAAGCGGACACGAAACCATTCCGCGAGCTCGGAAGGCCTGCAGATCCACTCACCGGGGCCAACCAGATACGAGATCCCATCCAGCCTGCGGTATGAGGTACGGAAGTTGGCATAGGAGCACAATACCATAAAATAAAAAAGATAAGAGCTTCCGTTTGTCCGGATGCTCTTATCTTCCATGAGTGTTTGTAGAAATTCCCGGTAGATGCGACAGCGAGGGAAATCTACAATCTGTTTAATTTCCAGTTGATAATTCATAAGTCTCCTTTATATTGTCATGACAGAGAGAACCTTGTGTGATAAAATCAACAACGGTTACATTATGGCAGCTCTCGTCCATCCCTCCCGCATCCCTCCAAAGGGTCAATAAAAACGATTTTCCGATCAAAGCGAAAAGGTGTATTTTAGAGGGATTTTTTAAAGAAAAGCCTTAAAACACGGAAAGTTACAGGGTAAAGAAGTCCAATAAATACAACTAAATTCCGTTAAGTTCAAAAAGGCTTTAAGGACTTAAAATCCCTCGGGGGCAACCCCGTACCGGTTCAAGTCCGGTTGCCGGCAGTATATTATGGGAAAAGAATCTGACTCTGGTTTATAGCCGGAGCAGATTCTTTTTTGTCGTGCGCCTGGCGGCGCACGTTTCTAACGGATGAAAGTCCCAAATCCGCCCGGTAGCGGGAAGGATATAGCCGAAGGCAAGGGTGTCCATCGTGAGATGGAATCTGAAGGAAGCCGGATGTGGGGAGCCTACTAACCCATGGGCAAACCTCTGGTCTGACGAATAGAAACCGCATATAAGGCTGGGCATGAGGGTAAGTCTGCGATGCAAGATGAAGCCCGATAGCTACACGGAATCATGTGCAGTAAATGCGGCAGACGGATGGAGGGAAAGAAACGTGTGGTACCCAGGGAGGTCTGTACGATACGCCCTGAAAAGAGCAACCGTTATCGGAAGGTAACGCTGAACGTACAGAAGTCAGCAGGGGCCATAGTAGCTGTTTTTTTAGCGAAGGACCGAATCAATAGGAGTCTTTAGTACGACCGGGAAAGGAGGAATGGACAGATGGGTGCAGAAAACAGAGAGAGCTGCACGCAAAGAGATAGCGCGGAACGCAAAGGGTATGTGAGAGCGCACCGCTCATTCAACCGGATATGGAAGGAAAGGGACAGTGCAGAGCCGGACATCTTGGGTAAGATTCTGGAAAAAGATAACCTGAACAGAGCTTACAAGAGAGTAAAGGCAAACAAGGGAGCGCCGGGAGTCGATGGAATGACCATCGAAGCGGCCCTGCCATGGCTAAAGGAGCACAGCTGCGAACTGACAGAGAGAATCCGAAAGGGGAAGTATACCCCGTCTCCTGTCAGACGGGTGGAGATCCCGAAGCCGGACGGAGGGATGCGCAAGCTTGGCATCCCCAACGGTCATTGACCGCATCATCCAACAGGCAATGCTTCAGCAACTCATGCCAATCTACGAGCCGCTGTTTTCGGAGGATAGCTTTGGCTATCGTCCGGGACGTGGGGCAAAAGATGCCATACTCAGGATAAAAGAGTACATTGAACGGGGCTATACAAGGGCGGTCGTCCTTGATCTGTCAAAGTACTTTGACACGCTGAACCATACAATCCTGCTGAACCTGTTGAGAAAACAGGTAAAAGATGAGAGGGTGATACAGATGGTAAAGCGATACCTGAAAAGCGGAGTGATGGAGAACGGAGATGTAACAGAGACAAAGGAAGGGTCCCCGCAGGGAGGGAATCTCTCTCCCCTTTTGGCAAACGTGTACCTGAACGAGTTCGACTGGGAATTTCAGAGACGTGGGGTGCCGTGTATCCGCTATGCAGATGACATTGTATTGTTGGCGAAGAGTGAGCGGGCGGCGGAACGACTGCTGAAAAGCAGTATGAAATATCTGGAAGGGACACTAAAGCTGAAAGTGAATCGGGGAAAGAGCCGGACAGTCAGCGTGTTCGCAATCCGAAATTTTAAGTTCCTTGGTTTTTGTTTTGGGAAGAACGGAAAAGGAATCTACGTCCGTGTCCATGGAAAGTCGTGGAAGAAAGCCAAGGATAAACTGCGCCAGCTTACTTCCCGGAGCAGGTGCGGGAGCATTATCCGAACCATGGAGAAGATAAAAGTCTACATGAGAGGATGGCTGAACTACTACGGGATGGCGGACATGAAGAATAACATCGAAAGCCTGAATGGATGGCTGTACCGCCGGATACGGATGTGTATCTGGAAACAGTGGAAACTGCCTAAAACCAGAATGAGGAAACTCATAGGACTGGGAGTGGACAGCCATTATGCGGCAACAATAGCCTACGACCGCAAAGGATACTGGTTCAATGCAGGAAACAAGGCGGTCAACTGGGCATTAAGTAAGGAAAGACTGATAAACTGGGGCTTTTATGACTTAGCCGCAGCCTATCAGTCTCTGCACGTCAACTATTGAAAGCGCCGTATACGAGAACCGTACGTACGGTGCTGTGAGAGGACGGCGGTTAATCACCGCCTCCTACTCGATTGAAAAAAGAGGGTGAGGGAGGGTGGTCTGTTTGAATATTCTTTCAGATAGATTG
>ERZ894229.891-NODE-891-length-18259-cov-8.51225_pt1 | contig 18259 bp, 18 predicted proteins | sample MGYA00380295_ERZ894229 | MGnify/ENA primary metagenome ERZ894229 (study PRJEB32331, sample SAMN06328479) | human gut metagenome | biome: human gut microbiome; feature: stool | host: Homo sapiens | collected 2014-09-17 ... | reverse complement strand
CCCCGCCGCGCGTGTAGCCCCAGCGGGCATAGCCATAGCGGATGCGGTTGCGCCCTCGGAAGAGCAGCATTTCATCCTGTGCCATATTTTTTGCCTCCTTAAAATAAAAAGCCGCCTGATATCAGACAGCTAAAAGTGTTTGTTTGCGTAGAAATTTGAGGGCTCGTCTAAGCTCGTCCATCTCATTATGGACATAGATGCGTGCCGTTACATTGACATCCTTGTGCCCCAAAATTTTGCTAATAGAGTAAATATCTGCTCCGTGACGCCGAAGGAACGTACCGTAAGTATGACGCAGCTCGTGCGCTGTTAACTGGGGCATGTCTGGTTGTTGTTCGGCCATGCGGGCCATCTCCGCCTTTAGGCGGCGGCTCCATGTGTCAGGCCTCATAATCCCGCCTGTGGGGCCAGGTATCAGCATAGGGCTGTCTGGGTACATCTGCAAAAGGATTTCCACGGCTTGGCGTCCGCGTGGAGATAGCGGTGCAGTGCGGCCGCTATGGCACTTGGGCGGCCCCTCGCAGGGACCCTTACCCGGCACAAGGTGCACGGCACGCGATACTGTCCAGGTGTTTTTACGCCGGGAAAAATCATCTTTGTGCCATCCCAGCAGTTCGCCGCGGCGCACGCCGGTCTCCAGGAGCAGCACCACCTCCGGCATGCGCTGAATAAACCACCGGGAGGCGCTCTCAATCTCAGCATCACTGTATACCTCCTTGACATGTTTAGTCGCAATACTTTCCAACCGGCAAAATTTTGCCGGGTTACGAGTGCACAGGTCGTTATGTACCGCAGTATCAAATATCCCCATCACGCACATACGCACCTTTGCGCACATGGATGCCGACAGCGTTGTCTTTGTGAGATACAACGCCTGTATATCCGCGGGAGTAATATCCAGCAGATATTTCTCGCCCAGCGTGGGCAGCAGATGCTTGTATACTGTGCTCTCATAGGTCGTTGTATAAGCTGCTCTTGACACAAAAGGCTTTTTGTAGAGCAGCAGCCATTGTTTGGCCCATCCGGCAAAAGTATAGATGTCAAGGGCTTTTTGTGGCGTGCCATGCTCTTGCCAGTAGGCCTCTGCCACGGCTTTTGCAGCCTCTTTTGTACGCCCGTAAAATGCCTTTTTAATCGCTTGTCCATCTGCACGATATCCTATGACTGATTGTACCTTTTTGACCTTTTTGCGCATCTTGCCCGCCCCCAATAGTTTTTTACCATTGTACAGCATTTGGGCAATATGCTTGTGGTGCTAATTTTTCTGTACCTGTGGCTGGAGGAGAGAAAGAGCACACACTCACTGTTGAGGAGCTGCCGGAACATAAGCATGTTATGCCTTATACAACAGGTAGTGGCGCCTCGGCGGGCGTTGGGTATAAATTAGGTACCAGCGAAACGCAATCATGGAGCGCTACTCTAACAACTGGTGCCGGAAAAGCTCACAATAATATGCCGCCTTATATAGTGCAGACTGTCCATGTCAAGTCTTGATGTGGGCTATCTGGACTAGATATGGAGGCATATTGTTATGCGCCTCGTCACCACCCGAATAACTTGTCATAAAACCGCCACCAGCAGCAGTATAACCGGACGTATTTTTGATTTCACAGCCCCATTTTTTAGATGTGGAATAATCACACATTACTTCTTTGTTTTCCGCAGATGAGAAATGCCGGTGGCTCGGCATTTCTTCACCAGTTAATATGTGCTCTCGTTCGCCGCCTTGCGACAGCACTTCAAAATTAGCACCACAAACAAGTGGAAACCTATCTGCCAATTTTTTGCAGTTGAACATGCCGTCTGCGGCGCCGTCGCTCATGGTGTCGCCAATGGCCGCATACAGCGCGGCATATACTGTTTTGTCGAGGTCGTCATCATAATTTACCCATGGGTAACGCTTAGAGTTGACGCTCTCATCACCATATGTCAAGCGATAGGGGGCAAATACCCAATGGCCGGGCTGCGGTATCTCGCGCTTGAGGTCATCAATAAGGGCCTGTACCTCTTCAGCGGGGATATACGGTTTGCCCTTGCTCTGTGGGTCGTACACGGCTTTCGCCATGGCCTCTTCGGCGGGCATGTAAGGCTTTTTCTTGCTTTCGGGGTCGTACACGGCCATGGTCATGTCGCCCGCGCCAATGGCCGCCACCTTTTCGTTGATGGCCTCGTCCACCTGCTGCTTTGTGTAGGTGCTGGCCTTATCGGCCTTCAGGCCCAGCTTTTCCTTGGCCCAGGCCAGCATGGCCTCCAGCACGCTTTGCAGCTTTTTGGGCGTTTCGGGCGGCATATCCCCCTGGCCCGGCACGGCCGCGCCAATGTCTGCGGCGGCCGCCTCGGCCTCCAGCTGTTCGCAAAGCTGGTTGTGCGCGGGGATGGCCGCCTCGCGCACCACCTGCTCTACGCTTTTCTGCATTTCTGTCACCGAAAGGCCGGGCACTGCGGGCTGCCCAATGACGCCCTTGCCTTTCAAATCCTGTTCCGTCACCTGTTTGAACGGCATGCTTTTCCTCCTTTTCTGTGTTCTGCCCGGCGCGCTGCGCCTGTCGCGGCGCGCGCCGGGCGTCAGCCCTTGAAGTTCCCGTTTTCCACAAATTCCACCGCAAAGTCAAACAGGCCGAACGGCTCGTTCACCTCGCTGTTTTCAAAGCGGAAGCGCGCTTTATCCACCTTTTTGATGCGCACTTTGGTCGAGAGCGTCTTGGGCGTCTCGTCGTTGCTCCATGAAAATTTGTCCCAGTTCAAATATCCCCAGTCAAAATACCTTGCCTTTGTGGTGTCTTCCTTGATGTGCGTCCACAACCCGCGCCGCTGGCCGGAAATACGAATGCTCGTGGCAATAGCGCTTGCCAGCCGCACGGCCAAAAAGCGGAACGTCTTGTTTTTGTAAAACAGCTTGCCGGAAAGGTCTGGCGTTTCCCATATGGCATGAATCGCCTGCCCATCATCCGAATAGCTGGTAAGGGCTGCTGTGTCCTCATAGAATCGGCGCAGCTTTCCATCATCGCTTCCCATCCAAAGCCGTTCGTCTTTCACGAATAACACACGTGCTGGTATATTCGTGCAGTAAAATCCCGCATACTGCCTGTTTGAATAGGGTTCTTCATTTCTCCTTGTAGACTGCAACCCGTCCAAAATATAGGCAACGCCGTTCAGGCACAGCCAGTACATATCCTTGAACACCACAGCCACGGCGTCCTTCAGGCCCGGTTCCTCCAGCAGTTTCCCATTCAAAAAAAAGCTGCGCTGCTGGGCATACTTTTCGCCCGTCACATCCTGCGCGGTAATGGCAAACACGCCCAGCTTGGTAAGAAACAGCGGCTCGTTCACAAGGTAGGCAAAGCTGCGCGGCGCAATGGCCCCCTCGCCCTGCAAAGTGTTCACAATGGGAAAGGCGGGCTGGTTGTCTACAAGGTTGCCCTCGCGGATAATGACGTTGCGCCCGTCCTCCATGTTGTCCTTGTGGGTGGCAAGGCGCTCGTTCACAATGGAATAGCCCACAATGGCGCTTTGCTGCGTGCCCAGCACGGCGTAGGCTGTGTCGGCCCAATAGGTTGGGTCGTTCATGCCGCTATACCAATCGTAGTTGCGGTATTGCGCGTTGCCCGATACAAACAGCCGGTCGGCCGCGCCGTTCACGCCGTACAGCGTGCCCATGGTGCACCCGAAGATGCGCGCGGCATACCCTTCCACCGTGCGGCTGGCCGTAATGCGCACATTGTCCTCGCCCGCCACCGGGCTTTTGCCCGGCGCCGTGGTGAAGGTGACAATGCCCGCGGTGCGGTCTACTGTGTAATCGGTATCTTCGGTCTTTTCCTGCCAGGTGCCATCTGCGCCCAAAACCTCCACTTTCACCGGGGCATCATCCAGCTCCGCAAAGGAAAGATGATACTGCGTGTCTTCCTCTGTGCCCAAAAACTGCTCGGTAAACTTGGGCTGAATGAGGTTCAGGTTCTCATATTGCGTACCGCCGCCCGTGGGCGCCTTGGCAATGGTGAACAGCGGTATTCTAGCTGCGTCCCCTACCGGTCCCGCCGCTGTGCCGTCAAACACCGTAAGCCCTGCGCCGTCTATGATGTACAATTTATCTCCAAACTGCCAAGCGCTGCTGCGTGCGTCCGCCATGCCGCTATATATTTCATCTTCGCCCAAATACAGTTTCGTTCCTGCATGTACAAGAAATTCGCTGTCCTCCCTTCGGGCAAACACGCCGTTGATGCGTGCGGGGTACTGCGCTATGGTTTCATATCCCATACGCTTACGCACCTTGCCCGGCACATCGCGTATCATGTTCTGCCCGTTGGGGCTGCGGCTTTTATCCACGTTGGCCGGGCTGTTAGTGTAATCTATGCCATAGAACTCATTCACATTTAAAATGCTTCTGGATGGGCTGGCCGGAATTGAAAACTGTGCCATTTCAGCACCACCCATCCTTTGATGTCCATTCGCTTGTTACAACCCCACCTGTTCCAGCTACAAGCTCGCCGCGGGCCACCTCAAACTCGTTGCGGTAGATGGTGGCAATGGAATTGTCATCATCTTTATAAAGCTGGCTGGCCATATAAAGCGGCAGCAGCACCGCCACGTCCGGTGTAAGTGGAAGCTCGTAATCATCCAGCGTTTCCCCGGTAATCTGCGGCGGCCATGCGTTGTAAAACACCTCATACTGCCCGGCCTCTTCGGCGGGGAAAATAATATCCCGCCCGGCCACAATGGAATAGGCATAGGTTTTATACGGCAGGCCGTTTTCCATGCGGTACACTTCCGGCGTGCCAAAAATCCAGAAATCTTCTGCCTGGTCTTTCATGGTAAATTTGGCCGGGCCCTGCGGCTTTTCCAACAGGGCGCTTTTGCGCAGGTATTTATTTGACGTGCACAAAAGCGCCAGTGCTTCATTGGCTGTCTGCGGCATGCCTGCAAGGTAGTCCTTCGTGGTTTCGTCCTCCACAAGGTTGCTGCCGTCTGCCGAAAACATTTTCTGAAGTGTGGCAAGCTTAATGTCCTTCCATGTCATGCCTTTTCTCTCCTCTCACGTCTGCCGGCACTGCCCCGGCCGTTTCCTTTTGTCCGTGATAAAAAGGGCGGTTACCCGCCCTTTATGTTAGCCGCCTGCGCCAACTTCCTTCGTGTTTACGGGGTTACACTCATCCTTTCCCAATATTTTTTCTTCCAGACGGTAAATGGTTTTTGGGGGGAGGGTGTGGGAGGGGGGGAGACCGCTCTGCCTTCGCGGCACCAAAACCGCACACTTTCCCCCTGGCGGGTCCCCTTTTCAGATTTTTAAGCGATCCGTAATCCGCCTGAAAAAGCAAGCGGTGACCGGCTCCATAGCACACATACAGGAACATCAACCCGTAGAGGTCGCTGCTCCCGTATCTCTGCCATGGAGCGATACAAGATCGGCACGAATGGAGTTCTCCATGCCGGGCCGGCCTTGTATCGCTTATGGCGTAGATGTCCGTATTTGAAACTTCACCCCCGGACGTGGGCGGTCGATTGAACTGTGCCTGGCAGGCACACTCCGGTTTTCTCATCCCCTCCGGGGATCTCCCGGAGCTGCCCCCATTGCTTTGAGCTGTGGCTGGACAGGGGTACCATTGTAGGCAGACAAGGTCATCGCAAAGGCAGCTTGCCAAGGCTGCTTTAGGACAGATGTGGCTCGCTCGCCGCCGGATTTCCTTTCCAGCGGGTCATGGCGCATCCTCCAGGCTGCTTTCTTGTCTGCTGATGTTATCCAATCGCCGTATATGCCTGCATGCGCAGGATTTTTCAAAGTTCTGAATAGGTTCTGAAAAAGTTCCCTACACTACTCTATCGCACAAAACGGCTATTAAAACGAAACCTCCGCAAAGTACGATTTGACATAGTTTTCAAATGCGGTTCTGCGTTTTCTTGCCGCTTGCACCGAAATTCCATGTTGCCTTGCAATGATATTTGCGCTCTCTCTTGCGCTGCCAGATAGATAGAGCGTCAGGAATTCACCTGCCCATGGCCGCCATGCCATCAGTTTTTGACGCAATTCCCGGAGACACTCGCTTTCCATGACCTGGTCTTCCGTTGTGTCCCGCCCGGGGAGCAACTCTTGCAGCATGACGGCGTTTCCATCTTCATCGACACTGACCTGATTCAGGCTGAGCATCTGATATTGTGCGGCAGCCGCCCGGTTCCTGCTCGCGCGCATCCGCTCTCTGTTCCAGGCGGTATACTCGCTTTTGGAAACCTCGATCACCATGCAGTCTTGTTCTTTGCTATCCATAATCCAGTCATAAATGAAATAGCGTTTTTCCGCCTTTGGGCTCAATGCGTTTTCTCTTAGAATGCGTTGCCACTCCGCCCGTGATACCACTTCCAACTTCATGGATCCGTCGGGCTTGCTCATGTTTGCCAGATATGTATACGTCATTTCTTTCACCTCTCATCTTTTTTTGAAGACAAGAGGATGCTTACGGATATCTGGCGCAATAGCTTTGCCAACCCTGCTTTGCCATAAAAGCCCCTTTCCGCGACCCGGAGAAGGGCTTCATGGTACCGTGCGAAGGAGCAAACAAAAAGGCCGCCGAAAAGAACCACCAATCTATCTTGTGGTTTCCTTCGCACGGCCCTGGCAGTCAACCGCCTTTTAGCGCTTGCTCCTGATCACTCGTATTCTTATTCAGTTGTACAGATCATACAGATCAATCGGCTATCCTGTACGGAGATTTACGCTGTTTTTGTCTGCGGAAATAGGCAAGATTCAAAATAGAAACCGCCTTGCACTTTTGGCATTTTGTTCGAATGTGCCCTGTAGCATCGGAGAAGACGACGCCCACAACATAACCGCAGTTCGGACAGCGCAAAGACCGGGAGACGAGGTCTTCCGCTTCCCTTTCGGATGCGGCGGCCTTTTGCCTTACCGACTCTGTCACATAAGGTGATCTGTGAATCATAATGGCCTCCCTTCAATTCGCAATTCCTCCTGAACAAATTCAGAAATATCGTGATATTGGAATGCCCCCAGATCGCGGAGGCGGATTATCAGCGCCGTCCGCGAGACATTCAAACGCCTTGCCATCTTTTCGAGGATCCCCCGTTCACGAGAACGAAATACCGTGGTTCCATACACAGCCAGCTTTCTTCCTCCATTCAGTTCGCATAGCGCGTCCTTCAGCAGAAATCTCGGCATCAGCAAGGCTGCGGCTATCATATTCGCTTGGCACTCTGCAATCGACATCCGCTGGTGGAGTTCCTTTGCGGTGTAAAACCGTTCGGTGTCAATATCTCGGTGGAACCAGGCCTGTACGTTGGAATCAAGGCAGGATGCGAGGATATGGCCCGCCTCATGGGCAAGCGTGAACCGACGGCGGGCTTCCTCACCAGGGCGGAGCAGGTATTTCTCCAGTACAATGGTGAAGCGCGGGTATACTCTCTCCGTCACTTCTCCACAGTCCAGTACCCGCAGCGGGGTTACGCCATCACTGGTAAAGCCATTTTTGTCGAAATCTTCCTCTGCGTAAGTCGCATAAACAATAGGGCATTTCAAAACGACAGACACAAGCCCGTCAATGTCGACGGAATATACGTTCTTTGTATTTCCGCCGAGAAACTGTCGGATGAGTTCGTCGCACAATTCATCCGCTTCGGCGCGGGAAATATAGTTGGTCACGGGGGCTTCCTCCCTTCCCTTTTGTAGCAGGTGCGCAATCACCAATTGCAGGCATGGTTGTCAACCTTTGCTTCTACAAACCATTTGTTTCCTTCTTGGAAGAGATAAGATTCCCTGCCGCGGATCATCACGGTGTAGCGGATGCCACCACCCCCTACTTTCTTGGAGGCTGCGCGGCACTTATACAGGATTTGGTCAATCTGGAAAACCAGACCGTTCTCCCACCGAATGAAGCGTGGATGGCACACACCTTCTTCATCCACGTCCAGATTGACCGAGACATAGGCTTTCCTACACTGTACGCTCATGTTTCTCCCCCCCTTGCCGCGCATAACGGCAGAGCGCTGGCCATCCGCTCATTGCCAGGTATCAGTTGCCAATTTCAATCAAAGCGAAAACGAATTCCGCTTTTTTAGCTTGCGTCCTATTGACGAAATACGCAAACCGATATACAATTAGTGCGTAAGGCGATTGCGCAATCCCATTATACGAAAGCCGATTGCTCATGTCAAGCAGTTTTTAGAAAAAAGTACAAACAGGTTACGTGTTATCACATTTACAGGCAGGAGGATATGCTATGAGGTTCGGAGAAAAGCTTCGCGCGCTGCGCAAAGAAAAGGGGCTTACTCAGGCTGAACTTGCGAAGCTGGCGGGAGTAGGTCTCAAGACCATCACCAACTATGAAAAGGGCAGCACATACCCCCAGAACCGTGAGGTATACGGTATTCTTGCCCGGATTCTCGGATGCGATGCGGACTATCTGCACAACGAGGGCGATGACTTCATCGCAATGGCAGGACGGGAATATGGCTATCGTGGCAAGAAGGGCGCCCAGCGGCTGTTGAACGAAATACGGGGTGCTTTTTCTGGCGGCGAGATGGCGGAAGAAGACATGGACGAGCTGATGCTCGCCATTCAGGAAGCCTATATTGACGCGAAGAAGCGCAACAAGAAGTATACGCCGAAAAAATATATAAAACGCCAGGAAGAAACGAAGTGAGTACGCCCTATCGGACTTTTTGTTTGCTATACTGAAACTGTGCTATTCTGTCCGAAAGGGGTGATACCACTATGCTGATTCGCGCCGAGGAAGCCATTCAAAAGGCCAACCGTGTTGTTCGGCAATGCGGCACAAGGAATGCTGATCAGATTGCACAGGAACTGGGGCTGATTGTCATGTCCCGTGATTTTTCCCGTCAAAAAGGCGCATACATGGTCATTGAACGCAATCGGTATATCTTTGTCAATGAACATCTTGACCCCGTGATGCACGACATCGTTCTTCTCCATGAGATTGGACATGACTGCCTCCATCGTAAAGAGGCGATCCGCATTGGCGGATTGCAGGAGTTTAATATCTTCGACATGAGGGACCGGCGCATGGAATATGAGGCAAATATGTTCGCCGCCCAGATTGCCCTTCCTGACGAGGAAATTCTGGAATACATATACGGAGGATATGATGTCGGCCAGATCGCACGAGCCATGAGTTCGGATATAAATTTGGTGGCACTCAAGGTCTCAGAACTGAACACACGGGGGTATCGCTTCCGTGAACAGGAACACCGAAGCGACTTTCTGAAATAACAGCTATGCAGTGGAGGGGACGAACCAGTTGGACTACTGATTTGGTTCTTTTAACCATTGTTGTGGAAAGGTTGTGAGAATATGAAATATATTCTGTATCGTTCCTTCGGGGAACTGGACAAGGATGTCAAAAAGCACGAACTGGTGGCCGTGGAGTATGGGCAGGACATCTATGCCGTGACGGATACGCTGATCAAGGCGGCTGCGGATGACCTTGCCGGTATGCCGGAGTATGAAAAATTCGAGACTGCCGCCTTTGCCCCGGAGCCGATCAAGGATTTCCGCAGGGTGAAGCGGTATGCCTACGAGATGACCGGCATCGTCTATCCTACCCATGGGGACAAGAATATCCTCATTGACTTCGGCATCGTGGAAGAAGCAGAATGAACAAGGGCTGGTGAGAGGAAAGAGATTTCTCTGACAGAGAAGCTGCGCATTGCGCAAGGAGGAAGGCGATGTGGCTGAGACTTGATTTGAGCGGTATAGAGTTATCGCTGCAAATTAGAAATTATGCCAAACCTCTCAAGGATGATGAAGATTCTACATGGTGTAAATGGTGTAAAACAGATTTTTCCTTCGTTTCCAGCGGGTGGTTGAATTATAGGAAAGAGAATGACGAAGTATTTCTTGCGTGGGAAATTGAAGCCCTGGCAAAATCGCTGGATGACTTACTGAATGACCGTCTTGAGAGTCCTGCGGAGTTTAACTGTATCGAGCCTGATTTCAATTTCATTCTCAATCCGAAGAAGGATTTACGCCTTGACCCCAAAGTCTTATATGTCAGGCCGGGGTGTGAGATTGTAGATATTGATATGGAGTGGAAAATATCCTTTTGGCACGAAGGACTGACAGATAACTATTTATCCGTCACGCTTGACAGGCCGCATATTGAATGCCTGCTATTATATCTGCGCCTTGTTATGGGTGAGGTAGAAGAAAACAGCCCTGAGATCCAGGCTTTAGTACGCAATGGCATCCTTTCTGCCGGATTCAATGTGGAGGAACACAAAAAAGATGAATCGTAAAGAATTTATACGCTCTGTGTCAGAAGAATATGGAATCGAGGGCGAATATCTCTGGGCCAAGTACCCGGGCTACTGCGTGTTCCGGCATCCCAATAACAATAAGTGGTTTGCACTGGTGATGGATGTTCCAAGAAACAAGCTGGGCTTACAGGGAACAGATACGCTGGATGTGGTGAATTTCAAGTGTGACCCGATTTTGATCGGCTCCCTTAGAAAAGAAGCGGGATTTTTTCCTGCTTATCACATGAGCAAGGCCAGCTGGATCACAGTGGCTTTAGACGGCAGCGTACCCGATGAGCAGATCAAAATGCTGCTGGATATGAGCTATGATGCAACCGCGCTTAAAGTAAAAAGAAAATAAAACGAAGCACTTGACTTATAATGCAGGAAGGAGGCAGCCGAAGCATGAAGCAGCGCACCTATATCGCCATCGACCTAAAAAGCTTCTACGCTTCGGTGGAGTGCCGGGAGCGCGGATTAGATCCGCTGGACACAAACCTTGTCGTCGCGGATGAGAGCCGCACCGACAAGACGATCTGTCTTGCGGTCACGCCCTCGCTCAAAAGCTATGGCATCTCCGGGCGCGGACGGCTGTTTGAAGTCAAGCAGCGCGTCAAAGAAGCGAACGCCGGGCGGCGGCATGATGCGCCCGGACACCGCCTGAATGGCTCGTCGTACCTCTTCTCTGAGCTGCAAGAGAACCCGCCCCTCGCCATTGATTTTATCATCGCGCCGCCGCGCATGGCGTACTACATGGAGTACAGTACCCGCATCTATCAGGTCTACATGAAATATGTCGCGCCGGAGGACATCATCGTCTACTCCATCGACGAGGTTTTCATAGATGTCACAGATTATCTGGCGACCTACGGACTTTCGCCTCATGACCTCGCCATGAAGATCATTCTGGATGTTCTTGAGACCACCGGCATCACGGCAACCGCCGGGATCGGCACAAACCTCTATCTTTGCAAAGTGGCGATGGATATTGTGGCAAAGCACATCCCCGCAGATAAGAATGGAGTCCGCATCGCGGAGCTGGATGAGATGAGCTACCGCAAAACGCTCTGGTCACACCAGCCGCTCACCGATTTCTGGCGGGTGGGGCGCGGCTATGCAAAGAAGCTCGAAGAAAACGGGATGTTCACAATGGGTGATGTTGCCCGCCGGTCTATCACCGATGAAGACTTGCTTTACAAACTCTTCGGGAGGAACGCCGAGTTGCTGATCGACCATGCTTGGGGCTGGGAACCTTGCACCATTGAAGCGGTCAAAGCATACAGACCCGGCTCCAACAGCTTAGGCTCGGGGCAGGTCCTACACCAGCCCTATGAGGCAGACAAAGCCCGGCTTGTGCTGCGGGAGATGGCGGACGCTCTTTCCATGGATCTTGTAGACAAAGGTCTTGTCACAAATCAGTTGGTAATCACTGTAGGGTACGATATTGAGAACCTCACCGATCCCGCGCGCAGGCAACATTATCATGGGGCGGTGGTGCAGGATCATTATGGCAGAAAAATCCCGAAACACAGCCATGGCACCCTGAATTTGGATTGCTATACCTCATCCACCAAAGCGCTCATGGACGGGGCCGCCCAATTGTTTGATAGAATTGCGGATAAGCGCCTGCTCATACGGCGGCTGAATATCACGGCAACCCATGTAATCGACGAAGCTTCTGCCCCATCCGAAAAAGGGAGCTATGAGCAGCTTGACCTTTTCACCAACTATGCCGCGCTGGACGCAAAGCGCAAGCAGGAGGATGAAGAGCTTGCCCGTGAAAAGAAGGTGCAGCAAGCCATGCTCGCCATCAAGAAAAAGTTTGGCAAAAACGCCGTCCTGAAAGGCATGAACTTGGAGGAAGGTGCCACCGCGAAGGATCGGAACGCGCAGATCGGAGGGCATAAGGCTTGAACAGAAACACGCGAAAATTACAATGCTGTTATGGTTAGAAATTGACCGATAACAAAAATAGGAGGCTATCACATGGCGAACTATGATTCATTAGTGCTGAATGAACTGACCGAGTCCGGCGGCAATTTAAGGCCGAGCATACAGGTGGAACACACTCTTGCAGAAATTAAGGACATCTACCAAACATCCCCTCTCGCAAAGATACCTTTTACAGAAATTGCTGCGCTTGGAGGCACATTTTCCGGTGTTGTAGAAACAATGGCAGCTCCGGCAACAGAAGGACTTTATCGCTGTGTTTTCCCCAAAGGAGTAACCGGAACATTAGCTATGGCAAAGGATGGATCGGGTGCGTTGGGAACTATCATAAATGATGGCATTGTCGGTCAGGCAAGATGGATTCCCGTTGACAAAGCAATAGGACCGGCTTGCCTCCAAGCTGCTTTGATTGCGGTGGCTGTTCTTGCCGTTGTCAAGCAAGTACAAGATATAAAGGACGATCAGAAAGAGATCATCAGCATACTTGAGCGTGACAAAAAATCCCAGCTCCTTGCGGACTATGATCTGCTTGCATCTTACATGGATGACTACAAGTTCTATTGGGAAAACGAGGCAAGCCTTGTGGTCAACCTCAATCAGGTGAAGAATATAAAGCGCAATGCTATGAAAGACCTACGTTCCTATATTGAACAGATCGAAGGACTGTTGTCCGAAAAGAAGAATCTATTGAAGATGCAGACCGCTTCCTACAAAATCGGGAAGCTTCTTGATCGCTTCGTTCACTATAAGCTGGCTCTTCATGTCTTCGCGCTATCTGAGTATATGGAAGTAATGATGTCAAAGAACTTCCAAGCTGAATATCTGAATAAGATTGAGAATGAAATCAGAGAACACGCTATGGAGTTCCGTGATTTTTACACTGCTTGCTTCGATAAAATTGAACTGCTCAAGAAGGAAGCCGTTACTACTCAGGCCGCACACAAATTGGCTGATGTGTCTCGCTCGGTAGGCAGCTTCATCGGGAAGATTCCTCTGGTAAAAGAAAGTCCCGTCGATGAGTTTCTGATCGGTGTCGGAGATTCAATCAGCGACGCCGAAAAGCAACGATTGGAAAAAACGCTGGCGTTCTTCATTCAGTATAAGGACAGCGGACTTATTCCGATTGCTGAGCACATCGCTACAATCAATCACCTGTCTAACAAGCCTGTTGTGATGCTCTATGACAATAACAACCTCTACTTTCACAAGCTTAAAGATGCAGTATAAACAGTTCAAGGGGTGAGCTGCATGGAAAAATACGAAGACATCATCCATCTCCCGCACCATGTCTCATCAAAACGGCCCCAGATGCCGATGATTGATCGGGCAGCGCAGTTCTCCCCCTTTGCAGCTCTCACCGGTTACGATGATGCCATCAGCGAAACCGGCCGGCTGACGGACAAAAAAATAGACCTCAGTGAAGAGGAAAAAGAAGTGCTGGACAGAAAGCAGCAGTTTCTCTTGGAAAAACTTGACAAACGCCCCGCGCTGACCGTCATCTACTTTGTCCCTGACGCAAAAAAGTCCGGCGGCGCATATGTGACCAAAAGCGGGAATCTCAAGAAGATCGATGCGATTGAACGCTGGATGCAGCTCACGGACGGGACGAAAATCCCGCTGGATGACGTTGCCGACATCGAGAGCGAGCTGTTGCGCGATCTGTTCTGACCTGCCATTCACTTCGATGATATCAGCTTCTTTGGCTCATCAAAAGCTTCGATTTGATTATATCGATTGGCAGCCGAACAACGGGCATAATCCAAAATGAGCCGCCTTATTCACTGGTCAAACCTGGGCTTCTGGACAAAGCTCAGGTTTATTTGTTCTATATCGCTTCGAGAACTTGAATCCATTGTATAAGAGCCTGAACAGATACATTGCAGTCAGAAAGTCTCTCTGCTATAATTTAAATAGCAATTATGCTTGCCTCGAACCTCAATATAAGGAGCATTTGTATGAGAATAAGTTACAAAAAATTATGGGTGTTGCTCATCCAAAAAGATATAACGAAGATGACACTGCGAAAGGATGTCGGACTGTCCACCGGTACTATGAGCAAACTCAATAAAAGCGAAGAAGTTGCCCTGCCGGTTTTAATGCGTCTCTGCGATTACCTTGATTGCGACATCGGAGATATATGTGAAGTGCTGCGCGATGAATAAGTAGTTTCTTTGCGTTCAAAGTGCAAACAGATAAAACAAGGTGGATCAGGGAGCAGTGAAATGATCCTCAAGTAATGGAGATGAAGATATGGCATATCAAAGTGAAGCAGAGCTTGAACTGCAATTCATAGACCAGCTAAACAAGCAGGGATATAGTACCGTGTCCGTTCCCGATTATAATTCGCTGATCGAGAACTTCAAGGTGCAATTTGAGGCGTTTAATGCAGATAAACTTGACAAGCCTCTCACCGATAAGGAATGGGAACGCATTCTCAACCTGATGCTGGGTAAGTCCGTTTTCAAAAGTGCCAAAATTCTCAGAGACAAGTTTGTATTGGAGCGTGAGGACGGTACAAAGGTTTACCTTTCGTTTTTCGACAGCGATCATACAAAAAACATTTTCCAAGTTACCCACCAGACCACGGTAATCGGAAAATATGTCAATCGTTACGATGTGACCATTCTTGTCAATGGGCTTCCCTTGATTCAGGTGGAATTAAAACGAAGGGGCATCGACATCCGGGAAGCGGTCAATCAGGTGATGCGATATAAAAAGCATTCATACAACGGATTGTACCATTTCATTCAGATTTTCGTTGTTTCCAATGGTGTAGATACGAAATATTTTGCAAACTCTGACCGTGAGATGCTGCACAGCCTCGCGTTTTTCTGGACGGACTTCGACAATGTGCGGCTAACCAACCTGAAAGACTTTTCGATTGCCTTTCTCGCCCGTGATCACATTATTAAAATGCTGACGCGGTATATGATTTTGAATGACACCGACAAATTGCTTATGGTCATGCGGCCATATCAAGTATATGCCGTCGAAGCTCTTGTGCGGCAAGCTACACTGACCAATCGCAATGCCTATGTATGGCACACAACCGGCGCGGGCAAGACACTGACCTCCTTCAAGACGGCGCAGATTCTCGCCGCCAATCCCAACATCAAAAAGGTCATCTTCCTCGTTGACCGCAAAGATTTGGACTCTCAGACTACGGAAGAGTTCAATAAGTTTGAAAACGGTTCGGTGGACGCGACTGACCGCACCGATGTTCTTGTGAAGCAGATGCAGAACAAAAACCGGCAGCTTATTGTCACAACTATGCAGAAGATGGCGAATGCAGTCAAGCGTCCGCAGTACGCAAAAACTATGGATGCGTACAAGGATGAAAAGGTTGTTTTCATCATTGACGAGTGTCACAGAAGTCAGTTCGGAGATATGCACAGGGATATTGTGCGGCATTTCCAGAAGGCTCAGTTCTTTGGCTTTACCGGAACGCCTCGATTTGAGGTCAACGGAAAAGTCGAGGGGAAAATCACTCAGACCACAGAAATGCTGTTCGGTGAGTGTGTCCATAACTACCTGATTAAAGACGCTATCTTTGACAACAATGTCCTCGGATTCCATGTAGAGTACATAAAGACTATGGAAGGCGATTTCGATTGGGATGACCCCACTCTTGCGGATGCGATTGATGTCAATGAGCTTTATATGTCCGAAGAGCGAATGTCCCTAATTGCAAATCACATAATTCAGAACCATAAAGCCAAAACACGGAACAGGCAGTACACCGCAATCTTTGCCGTTTCGTCGATTGAAGCTTTGGTCAAGTATTACGACATCTTCAAAAGCATAAAACACGATCTGAACATTTCCGGCATCTTCTCCTATGGACAGAATGAGGATGCAGAAGGCAAGGATGAGCACAGCCGCGATGCCTTGGAGCGGATTATCAAAGACTATAACGAGATGTATAGCACCAACTTCTCTACCGATACCTTTGCAGCATATCACAAAGACATCTCGGATCGCGTAAAGGGAAAGAAAACAAAGCCGCTGGACATCTTGATTGTGGTTAATATGTTCCTCACCGGCTTCGATAGTAAAACGCTCTCTGTTCTCTATGTGGACAAGGATTTGAAATATCACGATCTGCTGCAAGCCTATTCCCGTACCAACCGCGTAGAGAAGGAAACGAAGCCATTCGGCATAGTAATCTGCTATCGCAACCTCAAAAAGCAGACAGATGACGCGCTTACATTGTTCTCGAAGACGCAGGACACTTCCGGCATCATAGTCCCGGACTACAATTTCTTTGTAGAGAAGTTCAACGAGCTGGTAATAAAACTCAAAGAGATTGCTGCCACACCCGCAGCGGTGGACACCATGCAGAGCGAAGACGATCAAAAGCTCTTTGTTGTCACCTTCCGCGAGCTGACCAAGTATCTGCAATCTTTGCACACTTTTATCGAGTTCAGCTTTGACCAGGACGCACTCACGATGTCTGAGCAGGAGTATCAGGATTACAAGAGCAAATACCTAATGCTCTATTCCAAACAAAAAACAGACCGTGAGGTAGTCTCGGTTCTCAATGATGTTGACTTCTGCATTGAGTTGATGGAAAGCGATCGAATCAATGTTGCCTACATTATGAACCTCATCCGCAACATCCACTTCGATGATGAAAAGCAGAAGGATTACGACATCAAGCATATCAAGGATGAGCTGGGCAGGACGGATAACCCGCAGTTGCTCAAAAAGGTCGAGATCCTCCAATCGTTCTTGGACAAAGTTGTCGCCGGGCTTAACAACGCCGATGAAATCGACGCTGCCTACAATGATTTCGAGAACGCAGAGAAGCAAAAAGACATCGAAGCCTTTGCCCATCAGGAGGACATTGACTCGAAGATGCTCACCGACTTCATCTCGGAATATGAGTTCTCCGGCACAATGGATGCCGGTAATATCCGCGACCGGCTCACAAAGCCAATGCCGCTTTTGAAAAAGCGGTCTTTGGTCAACCGCATCGTAGAATTTATAAGAAAACACACCGAGAAATATCAATAAGGAGAATTTGAAATGGACAACTCTATTCAGGCTCATCAGAAAGAGCTTTGCAATAAGCTCTGGGCAATGGCAAATGCCCTCCGTGGCAATATGGAAGCTTACGAGTTCAAGAATTATATCTTGGGCATGATTTTCTACTACTATCTTTCGGATAAAACCGAGAAGTACATGGTCAACCTTCTGAAAGACGATGGGATCAGCTACGAAGAGGCATGGGCTGACCCGGAATACAAAGAAGCCGTCGTGGAAGAAGCTCTGCGCGATCTCGGCTATGTAATTGAACCTCAATTCCTCTTCCGCAAGATGGCAGTGATGGTGGAAAACCGCTCCTTTGATATTGAGTTCTTGCAGAAAGCTATTAACTCTCTGATGGAGTCCACTATCGGCAACAACTCTCAGGATGACTTTGACGGCTTGTTCTCCGATATGCAGCTTGACTCCACAAAGCTCGGGCATACCGTGAAGGATCGCAGCGCAGTCATGGCAAAGATTATCTCTTCCCTTGACGAAATCAATTTTGGTGTGGAAGATACAAAGATTGATGTGCTCGGCAATGCCTACGAGTATCTAATCGGTCAATTTGCTGCAACTGCCGGAAAGAAAGCCGGTGAATTCTATACCCCGTCGGGTCCCGCCGAATTGCTTTGCCGAATCGCTTGTCTCGGTTTGACGGATGTAAAGGATGCTGCCGACCCTACCTGTGGTTCCGGCTCATTGCTGCTGCGCCTGAAAAATTATGCGAATGTCCGAAACTATTACGGTCAAGAGCTGACTTCGACTACATACAACCTCGCCCGAATGAACATGATTCTGCGCGGCATTCCATATCGAAACTTCAATATCTACAATGGCGACACCTTGGAGCATGACTATTTCGGAGACAAGAAGTTCCGCGTACAGGTTGCCAATCCGCCATACTCAGCGAATTGGTCTGCCGACATGAAGTTCATGGAAGATCCTCGTTTCAACGAATATGGCAAGCTCGCTCCGAAGAGCAAGGCGGACTTTGCCTTTGTGCAGCACATGGTCTATCACATGG
>ERZ894229.890-NODE-890-length-18301-cov-11.6188_pt1 | contig 18301 bp, 12 predicted proteins | sample MGYA00380295_ERZ894229 | MGnify/ENA primary metagenome ERZ894229 (study PRJEB32331, sample SAMN06328479) | human gut metagenome | biome: human gut microbiome; feature: stool | host: Homo sapiens | collected 2014-09-17 ... | reverse complement strand
GCCGAAGCGTCGCAAATCCAGTTATCGCAGCACCGAACTGGAGGTTCGGCGCGCGGGCCTCAGCAACGCTTCGGCATGGAGGAAAAAATGGCATTTGATTACAAAAAAGAATATAAAGAGTTTTACCTTCCGCCGAAAAAGCCGGGGATCATTGATGTCCCTGCGATGAACTATGTGGCCGTCCGGGGCCGGGGAAATCCCAATGAGCCGGAGGGGGAATATCAGGCGGCCATGGGGATTTTATACGGAATCGCCTTTACCATCAAAATGAGTGAAAGGACAGGACACGCAATCGAAGGATACTTTTCTTATGTGGTTCCGCCTCTGGAAGGGCTTTGGCGGCAGAGAAAAGAGACGGGAGAGATAAGAGAGACAGGGACTTTCGACTATGGGAAAAAGGACGAGCTTGAATGGATTTCCATGATCCGTCTGCCGAAATTCGTGACACGGGAGGTATTTGACTGGGCGGTTCGGGAAGCGGAGGAGAAAAAACAGAAGGATTTTTCAAAAGCAGAATTTTTCACCTGGCATGAAGGGCTGTGTGTACAGTGTATGCACGTGGGAGCCTATGACGACGAACCGGATACGATCAGACGGATGGGGGAATATGCCAGAGAACAGGGGTATGAGGTGGATTACCGGAGTGTGGAGAAGGGACAGGAAAAAGGACCTGAATGGGAAGAAGCTGGGAAGGACAGGATATTGTTCCGGCGTTATCATCATGAGATCTATCTGAGCGATCCCAGGCGCACCGCTCCTGAGCGGCTTCGCACGGTGATCCGGCAGCCGATAAGGCCGCGGTAATCTACCTGACTGGAGGTTTTCACGACTTTTTTTATAATTGTTCTCATGACAGACAGATGCCTCTGTCTTCCTTTATACTGAAAGGGGAATACTTTCAGGGAAGGGGAGATGGGGGCATGTTTTATTTGAAAAAGCAATTGAAGAGAGGGATAAATCGTGTTTTTGAAAACAAGATTCAATGAGTTTTTCTGTATAAGACTATGTTTTACAGCGGCGCCATTTCTGACCGTTTTGATGCTGTTTGACACAGCCATTCTGGTTATGAGTCCGCTATTAAAAATCTACGCGACGGCAGAATTTATCGATGCTTCCATTCGGTTGCTGTCCGAAGAAGCGCCCCTGACCGATGCCCTTTTCCCGATTGCGGTCGTGGTCCTGGTATCGGGCTATTCCTATTTGGGAAAAAGCATCCGTAGTATTGTCGCAATCCGGCTGACCGCAAAGCTGAGAGTGATTTACGGATCAATGCGGATGGATAAAATGGCTGTGGTTGCATACCACAATATAGAAGAGCCGAATGTGCTGGAACTGTTAAAGCGGACGGAGGACGATGGGGAGATCATCTGCAAAATCTATCAGTCCATGTTAAATGCCGTTGTATTGCTGGCGCAGATTCTGTCCGTATTCGCAGCCATCATGACGGCTTCCCTTCTCACAGGACTGATTGTTCTGGTAGTGTCGCTGCCTTTGATGAAAGTTGCCGCAAAATCGGGGAAACGGGAATACGATCTTGAGAGGGAAGAGGCAGCCTGTAAGAGGCGTTATGAGTATTTTTATGATTTGCTTTCCGGCAGGGACAGCGTGGAGGAGCGGACGTTGTTTCAGTATGGCTCTTTTGTGGAAAAGCATATGCTGAAATTTTATGAGATGTTCCGCAAAAAGAGCGTTGTTGTGACCATTCGAAATAATATAAACGTGGAAGGCGGGAGCATAGTTACGTCTCTGTTTACGGTATTGATCGCATCAATGCTTCTGTTTTCCTATTACAGGGGAAGTATGACAATCGGCCTGTTTCTTTCCCTGTTCTCGGAGGTGATGTCCCTGACAGAAACGATGTCCTGGGGATTTGCGGGTGCAATATCAGAGCTTACCAATAATCATCAGAAATTAAAGGATATTGATGCGTTTTTCAGGCTGCCGGAGGAGGAAACGGAGGACTCGCCGGTGAACTGGATGCCGGGGATTCCCTCGATAACATTCCGGGATGTCTGGTTTAAATATCCCAATACGGACCAGTATATTTTGCAGGGGCTGTCCTTTTCCGTTTCGGCCGGATCCCATTATGCGTTTGTTGGTAAAAACGGGGCCGGAAAGTCCACGGTGATAAAGCTCCTTGTGGGGTTATATCGGGACTATGAAGGTGAAATTCTGATTGACGGAAAAGAACTCCGGGAGTATCCGGTGGAGGAACTGCGGAAGCTGTATGCGGTCATCTATCAGGATTTCGCCAGATATCAGGTATCCCTGTATGATAACATTTCGTTTGGTAATCCGGGGTGTACACAGGAGCAAATGGAAGAGGTGATAAAGCGCTGCGCGCTGGAAGAGCTGGTGAAAAAAATTGGCGGCGTGAGGAGACCGCTGGGGAGAATTGCAGAAGGCGGAGTGGAATTGTCCGGCGGCGAATGGCAGCGGATTGCACTTGCCAGGGCGCTGATAAAAGAGAATGCGTTACTGATCCTGGATGAGCCCACCTCGGCGTTGGACCCGATGATGGAGAATCAGCTGTACGAGGAATTTGGAAGAATCTGCCGGAACAGGACGAGTATATTTATCAGTCATCGTCTGGGTTCCACGAAACTTGCAGATATTATTTTTGTTATGGATGAAGGAAAAATCAGGGAGGCAGGTTCTCATGCGGAGCTGATGCAGAGGAATGATTTTTATGCAGCCATGTACAACAGCCAGAGGAGGTGGTATGAATGATAAACAGTGAGATGAAGGATATTCTGCAAAAAAAATATGGCTTCTTACGGCTCTTCCTGTGGACGCTGCGAGAGGGCTTTGGCAGGTGCCCGTTTCATTTTCTGGTGTTTCTCCTGATTGACATAACGAATTGCCTGCTGGCATTCTCCATAACCTACTTTACGACGGAGTTTTTTCGTGTGGTGGAGGAAAACGATTCCTATTCCGGTCAGGTGGTGCTTGCCCTGGGTGTGCTGTGTGCGGTCATCATTTTGCAGCATGCGACAAACGGAATCGGCCATTCAGTGATCCCTGCGCTGAAATTAAAGCTGGACAGGGAGGCGCTGGTGAAGCTGGAACGGAAAAGCAAGGATGTTCCTGCAGAGTGGTTTGAACATAGGGAGTTTCTGGACTTTTTGGAGAAGGCATATAAGGGAACCGGGTACTGTTTTGCCCTGCTGATTCCGATGCTCCGTTTTCTGTTTAAGTATGGGCCGTACTGCGTTTTGATGGGACTTTATCTAAAGCGTTATGATCCGGTGCTCGCGTTGTGTGTCGTGCTGATCTTTATTCCTGCTTTTGCGTCTATGGTAATCAGGCCAGATATCTTTTTTGAATTGGAGGATCATGCCGCTCCGGCGCGGAGGATGGACGCTTACCTGAAAAAATGCGTGGGAGGTCCGGAATATTTCAAAGAGACGAGAACACTGGGAATCAGCGGCTATTTTAAAACGAAATTTCTGGAAAATGTGAAGCTGCTGAACGGCTATATCTGGAAGGCACAGAAAAAAATAAAACTGGTAGAACTGATGACAACCCTGTTTTCCGTATTTGGATATGGGGGAGTGATGGTGCTGCTGGTTGTTTCCTTATTGCGGGGACGGATAACGACAGCGCTCTATGCATCGGTGTTTTCATCCATCACGCTCATGTATGCCATGTGTGACGATGCGGCGTATCATTTTCTGTCACCCTTTGATGGAGTTGCGATCGTAAACAGCTTTGTGGCCCTGATAAAAGGGAAACTGCCGGAACGGAAGGACAGGCCGGTTGATTTCAGTAAGCCGATTGTGGCCGAGGATATCACTTTTTCGTATCCGGGGGCAGATAAGCCGGCGCTTGATCATGTTTCTTTCCGTGTCAGAGCGGGTGAAACGATAGCAATTGTGGGAAATAACGGTTCTGGGAAAACGACGTTATCAAAAATCCTGTTAGGTATTTATACGCCGAAGAGCGGAAGCGTGAAGATTGGGGATGTGGATATCGGAGAAATTTCCTCAAAGTCTGTGGGGGTGGGAATGTCGGCAGTATTTCAGAATTTTCTGAAATACAAAATGTCGGTGGAGGATAACATTAGAATCAGCGATCCCGGCAGACAGGATCGGGCCGCGCTGGAAAACTGTGCGGCGCAGTTCGATATGGATTTTGAGGCCGGGCAGTTTGTAGAGGGCCGTGATACGATTCTGTCGAGGGAATTTGGCGGGACAGAATTATCCGGCGGACAATGGCAGAAAATCGCCATAATGCGTGGCCTGTATCGTGACAGGGAAGTGATGGTACTGGATGAGCCGACTTCTGCGATCGATCCGTTGGAGGAAACCAGACTGTATCAGAAATTTGCGGAAATGGCCGAGGGGAGGACCGCGTTTATTGTCACACACAGAATCGGCCTGACGAAGATCGCGGACCGGATCATGGTTATGGACCGGGGAAGGCTGGTACAGACAGGAACCTATGAGGAGCTGAAAAAGGAAGAAGGAATGTTCCGGGAAATGCTGCAGGCGCAGAAAAAGTGGTACATGCAGGAGGGGTAAATATAGCAATGGCGGATACAGTATTTACGTTTCCAAAAACGGAAGTGTGTATCTGCTGGCTTCGGCCAGAAGTGGAGGACTGACAGACGCGCAGTTCATACTGTATTTCAATGCGGATGAGACGAGATCAGTCCCAGCCATTGTTTTATCTCTTCTTCAGTCACGCTCATGGCATCGGCGATATCCGCTACAGACGTTCCTTTTTGATATAGTTTTTGAGCCGTTTCTTTTTGGACTTTTTTGGTCGCCTGTTTCGCGGCTTCCTCGGCAGCTTTCTCAGCAGCATCCCTTTTTTCCTGTTCAATATAGGTTTTCAGGATATATTCTTCATCAAATAATGTCATCATGATATTTACAACCTCCTGTTCTCTGGATTCCAGATAATCTTTTAAAATATTCCTGTCTCTGCAGATACGGATGGTTTCCAGAACGGCCTCACGGGTTCGGCCGTGCAGTTTTATCTGTTCGTTGTAACTCTGATCCAGAAGAATATTCTGGATGGTCACGTTACTGATGTTTTCCTCCGTCGCGTCCAGATCCGCCGGATGCAGCGCTTTATACAGCTGCTTTCAGCATTCATCCTATATGTATTCCCCTTTCCTGAAAAGTTCACAGTTTTTAAGGATTTTTGGAATGAAGATCCGGACAGGCCGGAAAAGATAACAGATTGGGCGGATCGTGGACGCCCTGATAGAAAAAAGCCGGACGGCTTATGAGATTGATCTGTTAATCCGCCAGTTCCCCGGAATATTCCGCCGTATATCCTTCTCCGAGATAGATATCATAGTCCGCATAGGCGCCGAAGGCTTTCTGAAGCGCCTCTTCTATTTCCGCAAGGCTTCCAAACAGGTGCTCCTGTTCTTCCTGCGTGAGCTTTTCCACCCTGTAGTCATAGGCAAGGATACGGATATAAAAATCATAGAGATCCGTCTTCAGGTATTCGGAGGCGCTGATCTGCTCCACATTAAACCAGGACTGCCGGCTCAGTCGGCTGTACATGCCCGGAGGCGGATTCCCGTTCCGGTAGGAAATCTCCACATTGATACAGTCCGCTTCCTGCTCCGGAAGAATGTCGCGCAGAATTTCATCCAGAACCTGCTGCCCTGCCATACCGAAGGACAGATCCATCAGCTCCTGTGTGAGGGCCTGTCTGGCGGAGTAACGTTTGGGGCTGAGAAGCCAGTATTTGTCCTGATTGATCCGCATGGTGTGATCGGAGATGGTCCAGATTTCCGTTTCTCCGCCGGGGTTGGTAAAGGCGATGTCCCACTCATGGAATTTGCCGGGGCGCTCACCGGAAAGGGAAGGATTCGTGGAACGATGATAAACGGAGTATATGAGGCTTTCCTTTGTTTCAGAAGAGATCTGTTCCCAGTTTCCTTTCCCGAAAAAAGCGTCGAACTCTGCATGAAAGCGCAGAGGCCAGGTTCGCAGATAGTACCAGATGAAAAATACCGCTGCTGCGGTCAGGAGCAGGAGGGCGGCGGCAATGACTTTTTTCAGCGTTTTATGACGGGGCGGCATGTCGTTTTTCATGACGGCTCCTTTCCGAAAAAATTTGGGCAAATACGGCCGACAGGGCCGCGGAAGATTCTGTACGGTTTTGATGAAATCAGTATAACCTGCGGCGGCGCTGTTTACAAGAAAATTCCGTCCGATTTGACTTCTTGAAAAAAAGAACGGCATTCGTTTATAATGATCAAAAGGTATTTTTTTTGAAACGGCAGGGGAGGGAGAACCGGATGAAAAAATATAAGGAACACATCAAAAAACACTGGTACTGCTTCCTGCTGGCGCCCATCTTCATGACACTGGAAGCGGCCGGAGAGTTCATCCTGCCGTTCATCAATGCCAACATCATTGATCAGGGAGCCGCCAGCGGGGATATCCCATACATTCTGGAAAACGGAGTTTACATGCTGCTGATCGCGGCCGCCATGCTGGCCTTCGGCGTGCTGGGAGCATTTTTTGCAGTCCGGGGATCCGCCCGGGTGGCGGCGGGCGTTCGTCGGGACGCCTTTGCCCGGATCCAGACCTTCTCCTTTTCGGATATCGATCGCTTTTCCACCGGTTCTCTGATCACCCGTGTTACCAACGATATCACTCAGGTGCAGACCTTCCTCCAGACGCTGATGCGCGGCTTTTTCCGAAGCCCGGTCATGCTGGTGGGCGCGCTGGTCATGTCCTTTCAGCTGAATGCGGAAATCGCCATGGTGATTCTGATCGTTCTGCCCTTTCTGGCAATCGCCACCTTTCTCATCATCAAAACCGCATCCCCCCGCTATACCGTCATGCAGGAGCGGATCGACACGCTGAACACCGGAATCGGGGAGACGATCACCAATGAAAAGGTGATCAAGTCCTTCGTCCGTGAGGAATATGAAAAGGAAAAATTCCGGAAAATCAACACATCTCTGATGGATAAGAGCATTGCCGCATTGAAAATGATGATCCTGATGCAGCCGGTTTCCGCGCTTGCCATCAATGTGACCACGCTGGTGGTGGTGTGGGTGGCCGGACGGCAGATCATGATCGGCGGCATGGAAATCGGTTCCCTGACCGCTTTTATCACCTACCTTTCCCAGGTGCTGACCGCGTTAAATTTTCTGGCGAACATCTTTCTGCAGGGAACGAGGGCGGCCGCTTCCAACCGCCGTCTCAGCGAGGTGATGAATACTGTGCCGGACATCAGTGACGAAAATGCCTCCAGGCGGGACTGCCATGTGGAGAAGGGCAGCATTGAATTTCGAAACGTGTCCTTCCGGTATTTTAAGAACACAGGGGCGCCGGTGCTGGATGACATCAGTGTGAAAATGGAACCGGGAGAATTCGTCGGCATTATCGGCTCCACCGGTTCGGGAAAAAGCACGTTTGTGTCTCTGATTCCCCGTCTGTATGATCCGGATGCCGGGGAGGTGCTGGTGGACGGCATCAACGTGAAGGAACTTTCCCTGTATGAGCTGCGGGAGAGCGTGGCCGTGGTGCTGCAGAAAAACACGCTTTTTTCAGGAACCATTGCGGAAAATCTGCGGTGGGGAAATGAGGAGGCGTCCGATGAGGCGCTTGTGCAGGCCTGCCGGATCGCCCAGGCGGACAGCTTTATCCGATCCTTTCCGGATGGCTATGAAACGCAGATCGGGCAGGGCGGCGGCAATCTGTCCGGCGGTCAGAAACAGCGGATCTGCATCGCCCGCGCCCTCCTGAAAAAGCCGAAGATCATGATTCTGGACGATTCCACAAGCGCTGTGGATACCGCCACGGACGCGGCCATCCGCAGGGCCTTCCGGACGCGGCTGTCCCATGTGACCAAGCTCGTCATCGCGCAGCGTATTTCTTCTGTGATGGATGCGGACAAGATCCTCGTTATGGACGAGGGGCGTCTCGTTGCGTGCGGAACCCACGAGGAGCTGATCCAAAGCTGTGCGGCTTATCAGGAAATCTATTATTCGCAGAAGGAGGAAGGACATGAATGAAGCGACTGTCCGGAAGGAAGAACGAAACGCGCGCCTGGAGGCGAAATATGGCGGCCTGACGGGCGGAAGCGTGGGCGGCATGAGCGGTTCGGGCGGTGGAAAAAGGCAGATGGACGTGGGAAGAAACGCCGGCCGCGACCGCGCCATGGCCGCATCCGGCCGTCCGAAGAACCTGAAGGCGTCTGTGGGAAGGCTGCTCCGTTATATCGCCGGAGAAAAAGCGCTGATTGTGACGGCGATCCTCTGTTCCCTGCTCTATACGGTTACCTCGCTTGCGGCCTCCTACCTGCTGCGTCCGATCATCAACCGGTTCATCTATTATGATGCGGATTCCTCCGATCTTGCGGCAAGGGTTTTAGGGCTTGCGGGCTGGCTCTGTCTGCTGGCCGTCATTTATGCCGTTTCCGTGATTACCCAGTGGCTACAGCAGAGGTTGATGCTGCAGGCCTCGCAGCGCACGCTGGTGCGCATGCGTTCGGAGCTTTTTGACCGGCTGCAGAGTCTTCCGGTCCGCTATTTCGACACCCATGCGGCTGGGGATATCATGTCCCGCTTTACAAACGATATCGATACCATCGGGGAGATGCTGAACACCACGCTGATTCAGATCATCTCCGGCGCCATCACCATCCTGGGAACCATCGTGCTGATGCTCTATACGAGTCCGGTGCTCGGCGCCATCACCATCATTGCCACGCCGCTTCTGACCTGGATGAGCAAAGTGATCATGCAGAAGGGACAGAAGGCCTATTCCCGGCAGCAGCGGGGGCTTGGCATGCTGAACGGCTTTACGGAGGAGACCATTTCCGGCCAGAAGGTGGTCAAGGTGTTCAACCATGAGGATGTGGCGCTGGATGAATTTTCCTGGCTGAACGACAACCTGTGTGCCGCCCAGGAGCAGGCCCAGTTCCGTTCCGGCATCCTCGGCCCGGTGACGCACCAGCTCTGCAACATGGTGTATGCCGTTTCCGCCTGTGTGGGAGGCGTTCTGGTGGCCGTGGGGCGCTTCGACGTGGGAGGCCTTACCGTATCCCTGAACTACACCCGGCAGTTTAACCGGCCCATCAACGAGGTTTCCATGCAGATGAATACGGTTTTTTCGGCTCTTGCCGGAGCGGAGCGGGTTTTTGAGGTGCTGGATACCCCGCCGGAAGAGCCGGACCATGATCCTGTTCCTCTGAAGAAAATCGACGGCTATGTGGTCCTCGATCATGTGAATTTCGGCTATACGCCGGAAGTTACCGTGCTGCACGACCTTTCTCTCTATGCCAGGCCCGGCCAGAAAATCGCCTTTGTGGGCTCCACCGGCGCGGGGAAAACCACGGTGACCAACCTGCTGTCCCGGTTTTATGACGTTCAGGAGGGAACGATCACCATCGACGGCGTTCCCATTGAGAAAATCGACCGTTCCTTCCTGCGAAAGAACATCGCCATGGTGCTGCAGGACACCCATCTTTTCACCGGGACGGTTCGGGAAAACATCCGTTATGGGCGGCTGGACGCCACGGACGAAGAGGTGGTGGAGGCCGCGAAGATCGCTTCGGCCCATTCCTTTATCGAACAGCTGGAGCATGGCTATGATACGGTCCTGGAAAATGACGGCGCCAACCTGTCGCAGGGACAGCGCCAGCTTCTGAACATCGCCCGCGCCGCCATTTCCCGTGCGCCCATTCTGATTCTGGACGAGGCCACATCCTCCGTGGATACCAGAACAGAGCGGCATATCGAGGAGGGCATGGACGCGCTGATGGAAAACCGGACCACCTTCGTGATTGCTCACCGGCTTTCCACCGTCCGCAAATCCAACGCCATCATGGTGCTGGAAAAGGGGCGCATCATCGAGCGCGGCACCCACGAAGAGCTGCTCGCCGCAGGCGGCAGGTATGCGGATTTATATCATGAGATTATTGAACTGGAATGATTGCTGTATTCACAGACTGTTCCGCATTTGGGGATTTTTTCACAAATTTTTCGGGAACCTGTGGATAAAAGAGGCTTAATTTATAATGGAAGGGAGAATTATATGTTTTCAGATAATTTTACGCATTACGCGCAAACCGCTTTTACAAACCGCCTTCCTCTGCTGGGGAAAACAGGAGAAGCGGTCTCAGAGCAGCTTTCAGCCTGTCCTGAAGGAATACGGGAGTTATTGCAGTTTTATTATGGCTTCATGCCCCTGTCAGATGCCTTTACCTATGATTTTGATCTGTTTTACCGTTACGCTGCCCACGCCGCTTCCCTGCGGAGGACGGAAGCGCGCTGCGCTGCCCTTCCGGAGGAAATTTTTCTGCATGACGTGGCCTGGTACCGGATCAATTCAGAGAAAATCGTGGACTGCCGTTCCTTTTTTCAGGAGCAGGTGTCTCCGCTGATTCAGGGGCTGGATGAAACGCAGGCGGTGCTCGCAGTCAATTACTGGTGCGCTTCCCAGGCTTCCTATGAGGCCAGCGACGAGCGCACCCAGTCGCCGCTTTCCGTCTATCGTTCCGGAAGCGGACGCTGCGGGGAGGAATCCACCTTCCTGGTATCCGTGCTGAGGAGCGTGGGGATTCCGGCCAGACAGGTGTACGTGCCCCGCTGGGCGCACTGCGACGACAATCACGCCTGGGTGGAGGTTTATGTGGAGGGAACCTGGCATTTCCTGGGAGCCTGCGAGCCGGAGGAGGTGCTGGACAGGGGCTGGTTTACCAACGCGGCCACGAGAGCGGTTCTGGTATATGCACGTACCTTCACGGATTACGGTGTGGAAAAACAGATTGCGGGCAGGGACGGCTGTGTGCGTTTCCTGAATGTGACGGAGCATTATGCGGAAACCAAAAAGCTCCGCATCCGAGTGGCGGATGGAGAAAATCATCCCATACCGGGTGCTTCCGTGAGCGTTGAGATCCTGAACATGGCGGAATTTTGCAGCGTGCTCACGCTGACCACGGGAGCGGACGGGACGGCCAGCCTCACCATGGGGCTGGGAGATGTTCTGGTGCGCGCCTGGAAGGATGGTCTGTGTGCGGAGACGCCTGTCAGGGCGGAAGAGAGGGAAGTCAGTCTGAATCTGACGGAAACGCCGGAGAATATGCCGTCCGGGCGGACGGTGCCAGAGCGGAAGCCTTCCGGACAGCCCGGATCAACGTCGGGAAATGGCAACGACGCGGAAGAGAAATGGACGGAACTGGAAATCCGTGCGCCGAAGGATGGAGCGACTCCCTGGCCCGTGCCGGATGCCGCGCAGAAGGTCGTCGGTAGGGCACGGCTGAAGACGGCGGATGCCGCACGGGAAAGGAAACTTTTAGCCTTTCGTGAGGATGCGATCCGCGCGGCTGAGAGGTATCCCGGCGAAGCGGATATTTTTCTTCGCGCAAGAGGAAATGTGGCCGGTTTGAAGGAGTTTCTGGACGGAGAAGACTGGAAACAGGAGAGAAGGGAGCTTCTGCATTCCCTGTCGGACAAGGATTTCCGGGATCTGGAGCCGGAGATCCTGCAGGAACAGCTGAGGCAGCTTGCGCCCCTTTTTCCGGACGTTCAGAGAAGGGAAGCATCCGGAGAAGAAGCTGATTCCGTTTCCAGCCGGGAGACTTTTGTGCGCTGCTGCCTCTGTCCCCGTATCGGTCTGGAGGAACTGACCGCCTTTGCCCCGGCGATAAAGGCATTTTTCTCTGAGGAGGAACAGGCGGCCTTCCGGGAGCAGCCGGAGCGCATCTGGGAATGGGAACAGGTTCATTTGAAGTATCTGCCACAGGAGGATTATGGCACGCTGAAGATTACCCCTCCGGCAGCCCTGCGCGGTCTCTGGGCGGATGAGACGGGAAAGCGCACGCTGTTTGTGACTGTCTGCCGAACCCTCGGCATCCCCGCCCGCCTGAATCCTGTCACAGGACAGGCGGAATACCTGACCAATGATGGCTGGAGCGAGATTCCCGGAGTGGAGGGAGAGACCGGAAGCGGAGTCAAAGAGGGCGAAGAGGTCTTCGCAGACCGGAGTCACAGCGGCAGCACTTCCGCCCGCCTGCTTCTTCTGACATCGTCGGAGGACTCCTGGACCTATGCCCAGACCTGGACGATCGGCAGGCTTGTCGGGATGGGATATGAAACCTTAAATTATGAAGGAATTCATCCGGAAAACGGCAGGATGGAGCTGCTCCTGAAAGGCGGAACCTATCGTCTGATCATCACGAACCGGATGCCGGGCGGCAGCCAGTACGCTTCCATCATCCGCTTCCGTCTGAAGGAGGAGGAGGAAAGGACGCTGGAAATGAAGCTGCGCAGGCCGGAGCTGAAGGATCTGCTGGTGAAAAGTCCCCTGCCTGCCTTTACCCTGACGGATGGCAGGGGGAACGCGGTGGAATCCGCGTCCCTTCTGACCGGCGCGAAGAGTCTGCTGATTTTTGTGGAAGAGGGAAAGGAGCCCACGGAGCATGTGCTGAACGAGCTGCCCGCCGAAAAAGAGCGGATGGAACACCTTTCCTGCCGCCTCATCCTTGCGGCGGATTCCCCGGCTTCCCTGGAAAATCCGCTTCTGAAGCGAACGGTCGACACTTTTGAAACGGCGGAGGTCTATTTTGACGAAGGCCTGGAAAATGCGGAGCCCGTTGCCAGAAGGATGTATGTCGCTCCCGACCTGCTGCCCCTTCTCGTGGCGGTGGATGAGCAGGGCTGCGGGATCTATGCCTGCAGCGGCTATCATGTGGGAAGTGTGGGGCTGGCGCTGAAGCTGTTGGAGATAGGAAATTGAAAATTTGGTTGCAAAATACGCCAGGCTGTCTGGAAAATGGTGAAAGAATCATCCGGAAGCCTGGCGGATTATATTCAAGTGTACATATTTTTTACTGTCAGAAAATATTTTTTCCCGTTATTCTTTGGCAGCATTCCCGGTAAATATCAATCGTTGCATTCAAAATCTCTTCCGGAAGCTCTGGCGCGGGTGTGACTCCGTCCAGACCGTGTTCCATCAGCCAGTCACGGACAAACTGCTTGTCGTAGGATTTGGGTGAAAGGCCCTGCCGGTAATCTTCCAGGGCCCAGAATCTGCTGGAATCCGGTGTGAAAATTTCATCTCCCAGAGTGAGGATTCCATCTGAGTCATATCCAAACTCAAATTTTGTATCGGCGATGATAATACCATTTTTTTCGGCCTGCTTCAAACAGGCTTCATAAAGCTGTAGACTGACGTTGCAGATTCGGTCTGTTTCCCTGTCGCCAAGCTCCTTTTTTAGCCGTTCAAGAGAAATGTATTCATCATGTCCGGTACTGCTCTTGATAGAAGGAGTTACAACAGGAGCAGCAAGTTTTTCTGCAAGGCGATATGTTTTTTCAGGTATCTGTCCGCAGAATGATCCTGTAGCCTGATATTCCTTCCACATGCTTCCAAACATGTAGCCGCGTACGATAAACTCATAAGGAAGCATGTTTAGTTTTTTAACAAGAACTGTGCGATTGTCAAACTGTCCGGGGTTTTGAGAAAAGTATGCAGGCATGTCGGAAAGCCTGTCAGAAATAATATGATTGGGGATGATATTTCGCGTATAGTCAAACCAATACAGAGAGATGAGGTTCAGTGCGATTCCTTTTCCCCTAACGGTTGAATTGAGAATGACATCAAAAGCGGATATTCTGTCTGTAGCGACAATAACCAGCTTGTTTTCGCCAACATCGTAAACGTCTCTGACTTTTCCGGAAATAAGTTTTTTCATGAATTCTCCCTTCTTTCGATTACAGAGGATTGTCCTGTTTTATGGCATACATTGTATCCATACAATGTTTATGCGGTACGCCGCCGCTCATACAGTCGAAAATGTTCTCCATACAGGAGACGATGAGCCAGTCGGAGTAGTAGGTAAAAAGCTCACCGGAAAGCCATTTATAACGGGCCTTCCTTTCATCAGAGGGGCTTTTCATAAATGGCTTACGCACAAAGACATTCAGGGCATGAAGACCGCCCGGGGCGGTATGAGCCTGATAATTTTCCAGAATCTCTTTTCTGAGCTTTTGAGGCACGTAATGCAGAGAACCGGAGCTGAAAATAATGTCGAATTCGCCTTCCAGCCGGAAGTCAAGCATATCAGCCTGAAAAAAATTCACTTCGACTCCACTCTGATCGGCAAGCCGTTTTGCCTTTTCAAGACCGGAATATGCTGCATCAAACGCCGTTACGTGATAACCGTTCCGTGCAAAAAAGACGGCGTCCTTTCCTTCTCCGCAGGCCACATCAAGCAGTCGAAGAGGTTTGACAGGCGGACGGAGCTTCATGATTTCATAGCACATATTGGAAGGGCGTATGCCCCAGTAGTAGCCGTCGGTTTTATAACGTTCTTCATAATCGGTAATTTTTCGCTGCTGGGCCGCATATCCCAGAAGGGAATCTATGCTGCAATGGAGTACATTTGCCAGAACCGGCAGTGTCGAGACATCAGGTACGGAATTCCCATTTTCCCATTTTGAGACAGCCTGAAAGGATACATTTACCAGTTCAGCGAGCTGTTCCTGGGTAAGCCCTTGCTTTTTCCTCAGGGTATGAATATTTTTTCCGATGGCGGTGCTCATTAAATGCCCTCCCTTCTTCTTATAAAGTCATTATATTATGATGGAAGAAACTGAAAAATAATCTGTTAATAGAATTATTGGGAAAATTCAACTTTCAGTAGAAAAAGAAAGATATCAGGCCGAAATGCTCCATTGTCTGCAAAAGCCCCCATAAAAGGGAGGATGCCAGGTAAGTTACCTTACCTGGCATTATTATGAAAAAGCTATTTAAAAGTTTTGGTGTATCTCCACACTCGGCATACACATAAGAAGAAATGCCCTTCGGCTGACTCGCGGCAGTCCGTGCTTTCAACTTATGAATACAGTATAACCGGGAGAAGTAACAAAAGCTTGTTAGGTGGATGAAATTTTTTTAAAGGATATATGAACAATATATGAACGTCATCCGCATTCCGTTTTACATCTTCTCCGGTTCCGGATAATCAACCCCGAATGTCTCCACCGTCATGGTTTTGATTCTCTGCTCTTCCAGCGGGCGGTCGGAATAATCGGTTCTGGTTTCCGCGATTTTATTCACATTTTCCATTCCCTCGATGACCTTTCCGAAGGCCGCGTAAGCGCCGTCCAGATGGGGAGAGGTCTTGTGCATGATAAAGAACTGGCTTCCGGCGGAGTTGGGGGCCATGGTGCGGGCCATGGAAAGTACGCCTTCCGTGTGCTTCAGATCATTCTTTACGCCGTTCTGGGCAAATTCTCCCTTGATGGAATATCCGGGTCCGCCGATTCCGGTTCCCTCCGGATCGCCGCCCTGGATCATGAAGCCGTTGATGACTCTGTGAAAAATCAGGCCGTCATAAAAATGACGGTTGATCAGGCTGATGAAATTATTGACAGTGATGGGAGCGGTTTCGGGATAAAGCTCCGCCCTGATCACGTCGCCGTTTTCCATGGTAATAGTAACAATGGGATTCTGTGCCATAATATAGAACTTCCTTTCTTTGTACATATTTTTGCGGCCTGCGCGCGCGGTATAATGATTGCGCGCAGCGCAATCCGGCACGATTATATCGTGCCGCCCCGCTTCGCGGGGATTATACCGGGAATCCACGGCTTGTGAAGAAAATGCCGCCTGCGGCGTCGCTTTCTTCCCTGCGCGCGTGGTATAATGATTGCGCGCATGGTCTTATCAGTCATTTATTGTATCGGAAAGAAAGGAAAACGTAAAGAGAAGTTGAAGAAAATGCTGGAAAAAGTCCATATTCTGATTGTGGAAGAGAGCCAGGAAACGACGGAGCAGGCAAAGCTGCTGACAGAGCGGCTCCGGGCGGAAGGAATAGAGGCGGAAGAGATACGGGCGTCGGGAGAAAAGGCGAAAGAGGCAGGAGTGGGAAAAACAGGGACGGCAGAAGGGGAGATGTGGATCACGGACTGCCCGGAGGCGGTGCGGCGGCTGGCTGGCGATGGCTGCCGGATTCTTCTGTATCTGACGGAGAAGAGCAGAGCGCTTCCCCTGGGGGAATATCCCTATGCCGTGGAGAGTCTGGAGGGGATCGGCGCGGAGGAACTGGAGGGTATCTGCCGACGCCTGTCGGGAAAGCCCTGGGAGATTCTGCGCACAGAGCGGCTGATTGTGCGGGAACAGAAGGAAGAGGATCTGGACAGTCTGTATGAGATCTATGCCCATCCGGACATGACCGCTTTTATGGAAGGGCTTTCTGCGGACAGAGAGGAGGAGCGGGAGCGGCTGATAAGCTATATCCGTACCGTATATCCTCTGTACGGCTTTGGCCTGTGGATGCTGGAAAAAAGAGAACCGGAGAGAAGGGAAAAAGGAGGCTGCACGAAACAGTACGGAGAAGAGGCTTTGGGCGGCCGTCCGGAGCGGGCCGGAGACTGTATAGGCAGAGCCGGATTTTTCTGGCGGGAGGACGCTGTGGCGCCGGAACTGGGCTTTGCAATTCGGAAAACGGAGCAGAAAAAGGGCTATTGCCTGGAGGCGTGCCGTGCCATTCTGAAATATGGCTTTGAGGAACTGGACTTTTCAGAGGTACAGGCGCTGACACGGCCGGGAAACCGGGCGGCGGAGGCGGTGCTTGCGCGGCTGGGCTTCCAGAAGAAAGAAATTACGGAAGCGGACGGGGCTCTGGCGGTGCGCTGGCTGCTTCGGAGGACTCGATGAACATGAGAGTGAAGCTGATCAGAAGCAGGGCGCAGGAGAGCCAGATGGTACGGCTTCCCAGAAGAGGAAGGCACAGGCCGCTCAGCGCCGCACCCGCCGCGAAGCAGAAAATGATGCCGAAGTAATGCGCGGCTTTTCCGAACGTCTGTCCGTTCTTTTCATGAAAACAGAGGAAGAGGGCCTCCACGCCGCTTCGCAGGTTGCCGATACACATGGTGCTGGCAAAGGCGTATCCGTCCACCTTGCGGAAGGCCTGCACCTGCATGGCGCAGGAAAAGGAAACCAGGGCGTTGGCGAACATATTCCATTCCTCCGGGAAAAAGCCTACCAGAAACAGGAGAAGGATCTCGATCAGCAGAACGGACTGCCGCCAGTGCATGTGGCGGGATGCCTGCCGGCAGCGTCGGCGGATATACTCGGCAAAAGCGACTCCGAACGCGAAGAACAACAGGGGTACCAGGTAGCGGAGGGCCGCGGCTCCGTTCCCCTCACACAGGTTCGTGCTGAGAAGGACAATGTTTCCGGTCTGGGCGTTGGCAAAGACCCGGCCGCGGAAAAGATAGGTATAGGCATCCTGCAGGCCGCCGGACAGGGACAGAAAGGCGGCGGTCAGAAACGCCTCCGACATCTGTCCCCTGGGCCTTCGGCCGGTTTTTATGTACAGAAGCTTCTGCAGAGAGGTTTTCATGGATTTTCTCCTTAAGGGCTGTCTTGTTTTTTGCGCCGGAACCTATTATACTTGGCATGTCGCGGGATGTAAAAACGTTTATCGGCATGACCGCGATAGCAAATTGATATGATCAAAAGAAAAGAAAGCATCGAAAAAGGAGACGGAAAAAAGGCTGCCTTCCGGATGCGGAAACGGAGAAAACAAATGAACAGAGATCTGACAGTGGGAGAACCGCAGAGCGTATTGTGGAGATTTTCCATCCCCATGTTTGTGAGCGTGATCTTTCAGCAGCTCTACAATATGGCGGACAGCGTGATAGCGGGAAAGTTTGCGGGAGAGGATGCGCTGGCTGCGGTCGGAGCCTCCTATCCGATCACCATGATTTTCATGGCGATTGCGGTGGGAAGCAACATCGGCTGCTCGGTCATCATCTCCCAGTATTTTGGGGCAAAATGGTTTGAAAAAATGAAAACGGCAGTCTACACCACGCTGCTTTCTTCCACGGTGTTGTCTGTGCTGCTGACGTTTGCGGGACTGCTGGGGAGCCGCTGGATGATGACCGCCATCAATACGCCGGAGAATATTTTTGCAGACGGCGATCTGTATCTGCGGATCTATATCGGAGGCTTCGTTTTTCTTTTCCTGTATAATGTAGCCACGGGAATTTTTAATTCCATGGGAGATTCTAGGACACCTCTGTACTTCCTGATTGGTTCCTCCCTGGGAAACATTGTGCTGGATCTGATCTTCGTGGCGGTTTTTCACTGGGATGTGGCGGGCGTGGCCTGGGCCACCTTTATCGCTCAGGGAATCGCCTGCGTGCTGGCGCTTCTGGCGCTGCGGAAGCGGCTGGCCTCCATCCGGACGGAAGGGCGGGTGGAACTGTTTTCCTGGAACATGCTGGGACGGATCAGCCGGATCGCCGTCCCCAGTATTCTGCAGCAGAGCTTCATTTCCGTGGGAAATATTTTCATCCAGGGCC
>ERZ894229.888-NODE-888-length-18343-cov-12.2188_pt1 | contig 18343 bp, 15 predicted proteins | sample MGYA00380295_ERZ894229 | MGnify/ENA primary metagenome ERZ894229 (study PRJEB32331, sample SAMN06328479) | human gut metagenome | biome: human gut microbiome; feature: stool | host: Homo sapiens | collected 2014-09-17 ... | reverse complement strand
CCCTGTTCCCAGGAATGACGCTGCATGGAGAGGAGGGCGGTTTTTACTTTCTGGATTATTTCTGTGTTTTCCATATCTGCCGGATCTTATCTCCCTTTGTTTTTGCTTTCATTATAGAAGTTCATATATCGGGCGTCAAACGGTTTCCGGCTATTGCGGAAAAGTAATATACGGGGAGAAATTTTTCTCTTCGTCAGAAATTGAAAAATACAATCCCCGGCAGTATACTGAACGTAACTGCTAACGATATATCATGGAGGGCATATGAATTCTGAATTATTGAAAAACCTTCCCATGCCGGATAACCTGGAACGGACAGAAATCCTGAATCTCCTTCTTTCGGAGGAATATGGTTTCCTGCCGGGGCCGCCCGTGGGAGTAACCGCTGATGTGGAATCGGAGGACAGAAGTTTCTGCGCGGGAAAAGCGGTGCTGAAAAAGCTGAAGCTGAACTGCAATACCGGAAATGGGATTTTTTCCTTCCCGGTGTCTCTGATGTACCCGGCAGGAGCAGAGGCGCGGGAAGAAGGAAAGTCGGTTCCCTGCTTCCTTTATATCAGCTTTACGGACCGGATCCCGGATCTGTCCTTCCCGGCGGAAGAAATTCTGGATAACGGTTTTGCGGTGCTTCATTTCTGTTATCAGGATGTGACCTCTGACGATGGGGATTTCACCAACGGACTGGCAGGGATGATCTATCCTGATGAAAAAAGAGGAAAAACACAGTGCGGGAAGATCGGTCTGTGGGCCTGGGCGGCAGGCCGGGTTATGGACTATGCCTGTACGGTTCCGGAGATTGACCATGACCGCATCGGCGTGGTGGGACATTCCCGGCTGGGAAAGACCGCGCTTCTTGCGGGAGCGCTGGATGAGCGCTTTTTCTGTGCATTTTCCAACGATTCCGGGTGCAGCGGCGCGGCGCTGGCCAGAGGAACGAAGGGCGAGACAGTGGGGAAAATTTATCAGAATTTTCCATACTGGTTCTGTGAAAAGTATGGAACCTATGCGGAACAGGAGGATACCATGCCCTTTGACCAGCATTTCCTCCTCGCTGCCATTGCGCCCCGCCGCGTCTATGTGGCGAGCGCTTCGCAGGACTGCTGGGCAGATCCGGAGAATGAATACCTTTCCTGTATTGCCGCCGGGGAATATTATCGGAATATGGGGCTGAAAGGCTTCATCCGCCCGGACAGAGATCCGGTTCCCGGCGACTGTTTCGGAGAGGGAGAGATCGGATATCACCTGCGGGCCGGGACGCATTATCTGAGCCGGGAGGACTGGGGGCATTTTATGGAATATATGCGGAAATAGCATATATTCGAGGAAAAAAAGGGAAGAAAGCGGACGCTGAAAACAGGGCCGTTATGAAAACCGATGTTAGGGCAAAAAGGTTTTCATAGCGGCTATTTTTCTGTGCCAAGGTTGATAAAGCGGGGAGATTAGGGTATACTGACGGAAGAATATATAGCGTAGAGAATATATATAGTGTAGACTATATATAGTTGTTCAAAGTTTAAATGTTTATATTGTAAAATGAGAGGAAATTATGGGAACATACCTGAAACGTCTGTCATTGGCGGGCTATCGTTCTTATGATAATGATTTCGAAAAAAATACGATAGATTTTCAAAAACTGAATATTATCATTGGGGCGAACGGTGCGGGAAAAAGTAATCTGGTCTCTTTTCTTGAAATGATTTCTTATATGATGACGCGTGGACTGCGCAGTTACGTATCCAGACAGGGCGGCGGGAATTCCCTTATGTATTTCGGGCCAAAGAATACAGATCAGATTCGCGGAGACCTTCTGCTGCAGGACCTGACGGGAGGGAAAACGGATCAATATTCATTTGCGTTGGAATTAAGCGCTACCAATCAGCTCTTTTTCGCGGAGGAAAAGATGGAATATCAGGATCAGAGATATTCCAGTCCTTATGTTCAGGATTTTGGAGTAGGACATTTTGAAGCTGGTGTGGCGGATTCTGGTGATGTGACCGTAAGAACGCTTCGGGGATGTCTGGAAAGGCTGAAAATATTTCATTTTAACGATACTTCTATCAGTTCCCGTATCCGCAGCAGCACAAATACTGCCGATGGAGGATATCTGCGGGCGGATGGAGGAAATCTGGCAGGTTTCCTATATCGATTGAAGAAAAATGAAGCGGAGTATGCTTATTATCAGCGCATTGTCCGATATGTCAGAATGATTTTGCCACAGTTTTATGATTTCGTACTGGAACCCGATGAAAATGGGTATATCAGTCTGAACTGGGTGCAGAACGGGGCAGAAGAGGTGTTCGGACCGCATCAGCTTTCAGATGGGGCTTTAAGATTTATTGCCCTGACAACGTTATTGCTGCAGCCTTCTGTTTCGGCGCCTATGACCATTATACTGGATGAGCCGGAAATTGGACTGCATCCATATGCAATTTCTGTTCTTGCCAGAGAGATTCGAATGGCAAATAAGACATCGCAGATTATTGTGTCCACGCAGTCACCGCTTCTTTTAAATCATTTTACCTGTGATGATATTATAACGGCAGAGTATGATCCGGGGCGTCAGGCAAGTGTGCTGCGCCGCCATACGTCGGATGAGCTGAAAGAGTGGTTGAACGACTATTCGCTTGGAGAGCTTTGGGAGAAAAATGTACTCGGAGGACTGCCGGTATGATACGGATCAATGTGATAACAGAGGGACAGAGTGAACTGAGATTTGTAAAAAATACACTGAACCAGTATTTTGGCGGAAATCCTGTTCTGGATGCCAGGTGTGTGCTGACAAGCACCGACAGACAGTCGAATTATGAGTACAGAGGAGGTCTGACCTCATATGGAAAGGCAAAAAGAGATATTAAAAACTGGCTTCTGAGTGATAAAGAGGCTTATGTTTCAACAATGTTTGACTTTTTCCGGCTTCCGGGAGATTTTCCTCAATATCAAAATGCCAGACTGTATCAGAACCATTGTATGGGAGCAGAGATGTTGGAAAGGGCAATGAAAGACGATATTTTATCGGAGCTCCCCGGCATATCAGAGGACAGGTTTCTTCCATATATTCAGCTTCATGAATTTGAGGCGTTATTGTATACGGACATTCGGGTCTTAAAATATGATTATCTGGAGGAAGAAGATATTCACAGTATTGACCGACTGTACGAAGAGACAAAGAACATTCCCCCGGAAGAAATTAATCACGGCCCGGATACGGCACCTTCGAAAAGAATAATGCAGGCTGTTGCGTATCAGAAAGGGGATCTGCCTGCCGAGTGGCTGGAGTTTATTACGATAGACCGAATCAGGGAAAAATGTCCCCATTTTTCGGAATGGATCGAACGAATGAAAAGGATTACAGAAGGCTGAGGGAAGAAGATTTTCGGCTCCGGTGCTCTGGCCTTATGCGAATATTTCAGAAAGGAAATGGTACCATATGCGCTTCCTCCTCGCAGCCGTCAATGCCAAATACATACATTCCAACCCCGCCGTCTACAGCCTGCGCGCCTATGCGGAACGCTTCTGCTCCTCGCCGTCCGGCGATCCGGCATCTTCAGGCGGCACTGCCCGGGCTGAAATCGAAATCGCAGAATATACCATCAACCAGCCCTTCTGGGAGATTCTTGCCGACCTTTACGGGAAAAAGCCCGATGCGGTCGGCTTTTCGTGTTATATCTGGAACCGGGGGATGGTGTTTGATCTGATCCGCGAACTTTCCAAGGTACTGCCGCGTGTTCCGGTCTGGCTGGGCGGGCCGGAGGTCTCCTATGACCCGGAGGCAACCCTTTCCGCACTTCCGTTGGCGGCGGGTGTCATGATCGGGGAAGGGGAAGAAACCTTCCGGGAACTGATAGAACTGTATGCGGACGCGCTGCCTTCCGCACCGGAATTTTCTGCAGAATCCGCCGGGATTTCCGTGAAAGCTCCCGACAGTTCGGAAGAAACTCCCGCATGGCCCCTGCCGGATCAGATCTGTGGCATTGCTTACCGCACCCAGCCGGGCGGCGTTGTGAGAAGAACGCCGGGGAGGCAGGCTGTGGCTCTCGATGAGATTCCCTTCTTTTACGGGGAGCAGAATGGAATCACCGATTTTCAGGATCGCATCATCTATTACGAATCCAGCCGCGGCTGCCCATACCGGTGCAGCTATTGTCTGTCCTCCATTGATAAAACGGTGCGTTTTCGGAATGTGGAACTGGTCAAGAAGGAACTTCAGTTTTTCCTGGACGAAAAGGTGCCGCAGGTCAAGTTTGTGGACCGCACCTTTAACTGCAGCCATTCCCATGCCATGGAAATCTGGAGCTATATCCGGGAGCATGACAATGGTGTCACCAATTTCCATTTTGAGATCGCGGCAGATATCCTGACGGAGGAGGAGCTGGCGCTGCTTCGCAGCCTTCGTCCTGGCCTGGTACAGCTGGAAATCGGCGTGCAGTCCACCAATCCGGATACCCTGAAGGAGATCCGGCGCATGGCTGACTGGGAGCGGCTGAAGGAAATTGTGGAAAGGATTCGGGAAGGGAGGAACATCCACATCCACCTGGATCTGATCGCCGGGCTTCCGCTGGAGAACATGGAAAGCTTTCGGCGCTCCTTCAATGATGTTTATGCCTGCAGGCCGGATCAGCTGCAGCTGGGCTTTCTGAAGGTGCTGAAGGGGTCCCATATGCACGAAAAAGCGGATGAATACGGGATCGCGTACACGGATTTTCCGCCCTATGAGGTGCTTTTTACCCGCTGGATTTCCTATGCGGATATTCTGATGTTAAAGCGGGTGGAGGAGATGGTGGAGCTGTATTACAACAGCGCCCAGTTTACGCATACCCTTCCGGTCCTGGAGCGCTGCTTTTCTTCGCCCTTTGAGATGTACCGCGCTCTGGCGGATTTTTATGACAGGCGGGGGCTGTTCCGGCAGAGCCCTTCCCGCATGTACCGCTATCAGGCCCTTCTGGAATTTGCCCTGCAGTCGGCTCCCGAAAAGGAGGAACTCTGGCGGCAGCTTCTGACCCTGGATCTTTATCTGCGGGAGAACGCGAAGAGCCGGCCGGATTTTGCCCCTCCCTTCCGTCAGGAGGAAGAGGCGAAGGAAAAAATCAGCCGTTTTTACCGGGAAGAGGAGAAAAATCCCCGTTTTCTGGCGGAATACGTGCAGGCGGGCTATGATTCCCGGCAGATGGCGCGCATGACCCACGTGGAATGCTTCAGCCTTCCGGTATGGGAAGAGAGCGGGAAAAGAAAAGAGGAAGCCGGAAATGACGGAGCCTCCAAATACTTCGTGCTCTTCGACTATCGAAACAGAAATCCGCTGAACCGGGAAGCGAAGCTGGTGATCCTTCCGTTGTGAACGGGAGAACTCGTCATGGAAGGGGCGGCCATGAAAGGGACAGGCCGTGAAAGGGGCGTCCCGGCGGGCGTGGGAATCGATATGAGATAAAGAAAGGAACCAAAGCGAAAATGAGACAGAAGGAACGGGTTGAGAAAGTGCTGCAGCTCCTGGACGAGCATTATGGTACGGAATACATCTGCTATCTGGAGCATGAGAATGCCTGGCAGCTTCTGATTGCCACCATTTTGAGCGCCCAGTGTACCGATGCAAGGGTGAACATTGTTACCAGAGATCTTTTTCAGAAGTACAGAAGCGTAGAAGATTTTGCCAGAGCGGATCTGAAAGAGCTGGAGCAGGACATTCACGCCACGGGCTTTTACCATAACAAGGCGAAAAACATCATTTCCTGCTGCCAGGATCTGGTGAGCCGGTTCGGCGGAGAGGTACCCCGCTCGCTGGAGGATCTGACCTCCCTTGCGGGCGTGGGACGAAAAACCGCCAACGTGATCCGGGGCAACATCTACAACGATCCCAGCATCGTGGTGGACACCCATGTGAAGCGGATCTCAAACCGTCTGGGCTTCACGAAGGAGGAAGATCCGGTGAAGGTGGAGAAGGATCTGATGCGGGTGCTTCCCAAAGACCACTGGATTCTCTATAACATGCAGATCATTACGCTGGGCAGACAGCTGTGCAGGGCGCAAAAACCCAAGTGCGAAGAATGCTTTCTGACAGAAGTGTGCCCCTGGTATGAAAAAAAGAAAAAGGCGGAAGGGAAGAAGCCATGAACAGTCCGGTGAGGGATTACGTCTGTGTGGACCTGGAAACCACGGGCCTGCATCCCAAAACAGATAAAATCATAGAAATCGGCGCGGTGCGGGTGCGGAAAGGAAAGGTGGAAGAGACCTGGCAGAGCCTGGTGAATCCCGGAAGGGAGCTGACGGAGCGCACCCGGCAGATCACGGGGATCAGCCAGGAAAAGGTGGATCATGCGCCGGAAATCGGACAGATCCTGCCGCAGCTTCTGGATTTCCTGGGAAAGGATGTGCTGGTGGGCCACAGCCTGCTCTTTGATTTTTCCTTTCTGAAAAAGGCGGCGGTAAACGCCGGGCTTTCCTTTGAAGCCTGCGGTATCGATACCCTGAAGCTGGCCCGAAAGTACCTTCCGGAGCTTCCGAGCCGGAATCTGGGGGAACTCTGCCGCCATTTCGATATTCCCCATCAGGCGCACCGGGCGCTGGGAGACGCGCAGGCGACGGCGGCGCTGTACGAGCTTTTCTGTGAAAAATTTTACGAAGAAAAGCCGTTTGCCCCGGTTCCTCTGATTTTCAACGTGAAAAAAGAGGGGCCGGCCAGCCGCTCTCAGAAGGACAGGCTCAGAAGGCTGGTAGCACTGTATCAAACACAGCTTTCGGTGGATGTGGAAAAGCTGACCAGAAATGAGGCGAGCCGTCTTGCTGATCAGCTCATCGCCAGATACGGAAAAGTGCCGCAAACTGTGGAAAATCCCGAAAAAGCGCAGAAATAGCCTGCGTTTTTTGGCACTTCGGAATGCGGCACGTCAGTGCGCGCTCTTGCAAAAACGGGCCCTTTCCGATATAATAAGCTTTTAAGTGAACCATAAAACAGCTGATATATATTGGAAATGGAGATTGCAATGTTTAATATTTACAGTAAAAAATCGAAAAGAATTATTTCGTCGGTGATCATCATCATTCTGGTTTTGGCCATGGTTATTCCGACACTGTTGTATGTGCTGTAATGTTTGAGGAGTGATTTATATTATGAAGAAATGGATTGGTTTTCTGGCGTTTCTGCTGTTTGTGGGAATTGCGCCTGTCGCTTCCGGCATCACCTCACAGGCACAGGCCAGACCGGACGACACGATCATGGAAGGCGTGTACGCCGGGGAGATCTCGCTGGCAGGGATGACGCAGACGGAGGCGCAGGAGGCGGTTCAGGCCTATGTGGATTCTCTGGGAAGCAGCGTGATCACGCTGAACGTGGTGGATGGAAACACGGTAACGGCGACCGCGTCTGAGCTGGGAATGAGCTGGAGCAACCAGAATCTGGTGAGCGAAGCGGTGAATCTGGGAAAATCCGGAAACGTGGTGGCCCGGTATAAGGCCGTTAAGGATCTGGAGCATGAAAATAAGGTATATGACATTCAGTTTTCCTTTGATCAGGAAGCGATTGCCTCTCTCATTGAAAACGACTGCGCCGAATATAATGTGGAAGCAGTAGATGCCCATCTGACGAGAGTGGACGGAGAATTTGTGATAGAAGAAGGGCAGACAGGAGTTGTCATTGACAACAGCGCTTCCGAAACGGCGGTCTATGAATATCTGACGACCCAGTGGAAGGGCGGAGACGCCTCCATCGATCTGGTGGTAACGGAAGAGGAACCGCAGGGAAATGCGGAGGATCTGGCTCTGGTGAAGGATGTGCTTGGCACCTATACCACCAGCTATTCCTCGTCCGGGCCTGACAGAAGCGCGAACGTGGCGAACGGCTGTGAACTGATCAACGGAACCACGGTTTATCCGGGCGAGAGTTTCTCTACCTATGAAGCGGTAGCGCCCTTTACAGAAGAAAACGGATATTACATGGCCGGTTCCTATCTGAACGGTCAGGTAGTGGACAGCATCGGCGGCGGAATCTGCCAGGTTTCCACCACTCTGTACAATGCAGTTCTGCTTGCTGAGCTGCAGGTGGATGAACGGCATAACCATTCCATGATTGTTAACTATGTGGACCCTTCCATGGATGCGGCAATTGCGGAATCCTCCGGAAAGGATTTTGTTTTTACAAACAATACGGAATATCCGATTTATATTGAAGGATACACGAGCAACAAAAAAATTACCTTTACCATCTATGGCGTGGAGACCAGAGACTCCAACCGAAAGGTTACCTATGAGAGCGAGGTGCTGGAGACGATTTCTCCCGGTGCGGAGGTGATCAATCAGGATTCCTCGCAGCCTGTCGGATATGTGGATGTTCAGTCCGCACACACCGGTTATAAGGCCAGACTGTGGAAGGTGGTGACAGTGGACGGTGAAGAAGTCAGCCGGGAGCAGGTAAACAGCAGCAGCTATAAAATGACGCCGCGAACGGCGACTGTGGGAACCTCCACAAGCGATGCGAATGTCTATAATGAACTCCAGGCGGCCATTGCCACCGGAAGCATTGACCATGTGAAGAGCGTGGCGTCAGCGCTGGCAAACGGTCAGTCCACGACGACTCAGCCCTCCACGGGAGTGGATCCCGCGCTTGCGGCGATTCTGGAAGGAAAGACGCCGGAGGAGCAGGCAATTCTGATCCAGCAGTACAATGAACAGCTTGCACAGCAACAACAGCAGGCGGGACAGTGATCAGTGGTACGAAAAAATGAAAAGTGAGAAGGGCGTTGTGCGGCAATGCGTTTCAAGCTGGGAATCGGGAAATCCCCGGGCAAAACGGCCCGGGGATTCTCTGCCGGAGTGAAAAGAGCCAGACGCCAGAGTGAAAAATGAACGTTGGGAAGATACAGGAGAGCGTGCTGAGACGCTCTGTATTCAGACAGCTGAAAACAAAGAGAGAAGAAGTATTGTGCGGCGCAGGACCAGGGGAGGACTGCGCCATTCTGTCATTTCCGCCCGGAGAGGAGCTGCTGGTTTCCACGGCCGCTTCGGTGAAAACCGGGCGAGACGCGGCCCTGTACGGAATCCATACCGCTGTGAACAATCTGGCAGCGTGCGGGGGAAGGCCCGCCGCCGTCTGGCTGACGGTGCTGCTTCCGCCGGAAGCGGAGGAAGAGGAACTGAGAGCGCTCATGAGGCAGGCGGAGCAAGTCTGTGCCGGATTGAATATCCAGATTGCGGGCGGTCATACGGAGGTCACTTCGGCGGTGAACCGGACAGCGCTTTCCGTTACAGCGGCGGGCAGCGCCCCTTCCGGGCAGGCGATACGAACGGCAGGTCTTCATCCGGGGGCGGAGCTGGTGGTGACGAAATGGGTCGGACTGGAGGGAACGGCAGTGGCTGCGAAGGAAAAGGAACAGGAGCTTTTGGCCCGTTTTCCGGCGTATCTGGTGGAGGCGGCGAAGGGATTTGACCAATGCCTGTCCGTTCTCCCGGAAGCGGCAGCTGCGGTGGAGACCGGCGTTGGCAAAGGCGGGATCTGCGCCATGACCGATGTGTCCGAGGGAGGAATCTTCGGCGCATTCTGGAAAATGGGAGAGAGTTCCGGAGTCGGACTGGAAATCGACCTGAAGAAAATCCCCATCCGCCAGGAAACGGTGGAAATCTGCAACCACCTTGACTTAAACCCCTATGAGCTGATTTCCGGCGGAAGCCTGCTGATCGCGGCGGATGACGGTTACGCCCTGGCCGAGCGCCTGGAAAAGGCAGGCATTCCGGCGGCCGTGGTGGGAAGAGCCACAGCCGGAAATGATCGGATCGTTCTAAATGGAGAAGAAAAGCGGTTCCTGGGGCCGGTCAGGATGGATGAAATCCATAAAATTTGTGAATAATATACGGCCGTTCGGCCGCAAAGAAAGGATAAGTATGAGAGAGTTCAGAGAGCAGCTGCTTGGAATTATTGAGAAGAACAGCCGGATCGATCTGAAGGAGCTGGCGGTGATTCTGGGTGTGGAAGAGATTGATGTGGTAAATGAGCTGGCGGCGATGGAGGCAGAAGGGATCATCTGCGGCTATCATACGCTGATCGACTGGGATAAAACCAGCCTGGACAAAATCTCCGCGCTGATCGAGGTGCGCGTGACGCCCCAGAGAGGACAGGGCTTTGACAACATCGCGGAGCGGATTTACAAATATCCGGAGGTGAACGCGGTCTATCTGATTTCCGGCGGCTTCGACCTGCTGGTGACGCTGGAGGGAAGAAATCTGAAGGAGATCTCTTCCTTTGTGTCGGAGAAACTGTCCACGCTGGACGGCGTGCTGAGTACAGCAACGCATTTCATCCTGAAAAAGTATAAGGATCATGGCACCATTCTGGCCAGAAAATATGAAGATACAAGGGAGAAGATCATGCCATGAGAAATCCGTTGTCTGAGAAAATCGTAACCATCAAGCCCTCCGGCATCCGGAAATTTTTTGATATTGTCAGTGAAATGGACGACGCCATTTCACTGGGCGTCGGAGAACCGGATTTTGATACGCCCTGGCATATCCGGGACGAGGGCATTTATTCCCTGGAAAAGGGGCGGACATTCTATACCTCCAATGCCGGTTTGAAGGAACTGAAGGTGGAAATCTGCAACTATCTGAAAAGACGGTTTGATCTGGAGTATGATTTCGCCCATGAGGTACTGGTCACGGTGGGAGGGTCTGAAGCCATTGATATCGCCCTGCGCGCGATGATCGATCCGGGAGATGAGGTGCTGATTCCTCAGCCCAGCTACGTTTCCTATGAACCCTGTGCTGTCCTGGCGGATGCGGTTCCGGTATTCATCAATCTGAAGGCGGAAAATCAGTTCCGTCTGACGGCGCAGGAGCTCCGCGACGCCATTACGGATAAGACCAAGGTGCTCGTCCTTCCCTTCCCCAACAACCCGACGGGGGCGATCATGGAGCGGAAGGATCTGGAAGCAATCGCGGAAGTGATTCTGGAAAAGGATCTTTTCGTGATTTCCGATGAAATATACAGTGAGCTGACCTATGGACGGGATCATGTTTCCATCGCGCAGATTCCGGGCATGAAGGAAAGAACCATTCTGATCAATGGCTTCTCCAAATCCTATGCCATGACCGGATGGCGTCTGGGTTATGCCTGCGGACCGCGTCTGATTCTGGACCAGATGCTGAAAATCCATCAGTTTGCCATCATGTGCGCGCCGACAACCAGCCAGTATGCGGCGGTGGAAGCCCTGAGAAACGGTGACCGGGATGTACAGGAGATGCGGGAGGCCTATAACCAGAGACGCCGCTATCTGATGCATGCCTTCAAAGAGATGGGACTTCCCTGCTTTGAGCCCTACGGCGCCTTCTACGTGTTTCCCTGCATCAAAGAGTTCGGTCTGACCAGCGATGAGTTCGCTCTCCGCTTTCTGCAGGAGGAAAAGGTGGCCGTAGTGCCGGGAACTGCGTTCGGAGAATGCGGCGAAGGCTACATCCGTATTTCCTATGCCTATTCCCTGGAAAACCTGAAGCTGGCCATCGGACGCCTGGCTGATTTTGTAAAACGTCTGAAAGAAGAACAGAAGAAATGAACATTGTACTGCATCAGCCGGAGATTCCGGCAAATACCGGAAATATCGGAAGAACCTGCGTGGCGACGGGTTCGACCCTGCATCTGATTGAGCCGCTCGGTTTTCAGCTGAATGAAAAGCAGATCAAACGGGCCGGCATGGATTACTGGCATAAGCTGGACGTGCGGCGTTATATCAATTATGAGGATTTCCTGGAACAGGAATTTCGGCTGCATCCCGGCAGAAAGCTCTGGATGGCGACCACCAAGGCGAAGCGCGTCTATACGGAAGCCGCCTTCGGACCGGATGATTACATCATGTTCGGCAAGGAAAGCGCCGGAATCCCGGAGGAGATTCTGGTGGAAAATGAGGAGACCTGTATCCGCATTCCCATGCTGGACGAGATCCGTTCTCTGAACCTGAGCAATTCCGTGGCGATCGTTCTTTACGAAGCGCTGCGGCAGAACCATTTTGACGGAATGCTGCTGGAGGGAGAACTGCATCGGCTGCATTGGAGGGGATGAAACTTATCATTGCGGTGCCATTGCTTATATGTTAAAATAAAGCTGTTAAAAGGAACAACCGTCCCACAAGGGGTTGACCGGTTTGGATGACAGAATAGCCACCTGTAACTCGGGCAAGTATACAAGGGTGGCTTTTCTGTTACCCGATTGTGGGAAACGAAAAGCTTACTGACAAATCTGAATAATCAGAGTCAGCAGGGTAAGAATGAACATTCCAAAAGCCATTAGGTCCTTGAAATCAAATTTCATCTTACTCACCTCCCCTCTTATGTAAGAATGGGAGGTCAACGCCCTTGCAGGGACACGGTTGTTCCACAGGGAGATTCTATCATATCTGTATCGTTTTGTCTTTGAATGCAAAATTCAATGTATATTCCATCATAAATCCGGGCATGATAGTCACGTAGAGAAAAGGAGGTGGCTGTCATGGGAAGCAAAGCACTTGACTATACAGCGCTTGTGATCGCCGTTATCGGGGCGGTCAACTGGGGACTGATCGGACTGTTTCGTCTGGATCTGGTCGCCATGATTTTCGGCCAGATGAGCCTGATTTCCAGAATCATCTACGTTTTAGTGGGAATCTGCGGTCTGTACCTGCTGACCTTTTTCGGCAGGGTGGGGAACGGACAGGATTCATAGAGGTGTACGCTTTCGCGCGCACTCATATCAAATACGAAGAGGCCTCCGGTTTTATCTGCCGGAGACCTCTTTGCGTTTGGCTGACGGAGTACAGCCATAGGTTTCATGAAACATACGGCGGAACAGCTTATAGTTGGTAAAGCCATGACGGGCAAGAATCTCCATGATGCTCTGATCGGTGTGGAGAATATCGCGGCAGACATGGGAAAAGCGCACCTGATTGACAAATTCCAGGAAGGTGATCCCCATGCTTTTTTTGAAAAAGCGGCAGAAATATTCCGGATTCAGTGCAACGACAGCGGCGGCCTCCTGCAGGGTAACGGGTTCGGTGTAGTGTGCATTGACGTAGTCGGTCACCGCAATGAGCCGGGCGCGTTCCGTATCGCTGAAGCGGCCGCCGCGGTCTGCTTCCGGAAGCTGATAGCGTAAGACACACAGATAGAGCAGCTCATACAGAAGACTTTTAAAATGCAGGGACAGGCCGGGAGAAAGTTCCGGCTGTGGCTGTTTTTGCGGGCGCAGGTTCTGCCCTCCGCATTCCTGAAGCTGGCGGAGAAGGAGCCGGAAGGTCCGGTCCGTTTCTTCCTTTCCGCAGGAGCCGGTCCGGAAACGGATATGGTCGTATTCCGGGATGTTTGACTTCAGAAACGGATAGGGAATCTGAAGGACACAGATGCGGGCGTGCTCAGAACAGCTGGTGGAATGGATGTCTCCGGAATTGATGAGGACAAAATCGCTCTCCTGAAGCTGAAGCCGCGTATCGTTCATATTTACTTCCATGCTTCCCGTATCGATCAGCAGAATCTCCAGGCTGTGATGCCAGTGAGCGGGGACGCGCACGCCGGCGTCTTCATAGGAAAAGCACCGGACCTGAAGATTCGGCTCCACGATCACATTTTCATGGATGGATTCCCGGGCAGCCTTAATGTCGGCTTTTGGGCCTGATGGAGAACCGGCGGCTTTGTCCAGCCGCTGAAGCTGTCCGGTTAATTGCCCGGTCTGTTGTTCGTGCCATGCGGAAAAAGAATTCGTCTGCATTCTGCACCTTCTTTCCGATAAAATGTCCGGATTAACAATATCCAGATCCCACAAATGTCCGGATTAGGTAAGAAATTTCCCTGAAGTACAGATATATTATCCAAAAACGAAGGGAAAAAGTCAATATTGACCTATAGAAAGTCAGGAATGAGATTAGCACGCCTGTATCCGTTATGCTATGATGATAAAAACAACGGATACCGGTGTGATGCCTGGAGGCGGCACTGCTTAAGGGCGCGGAAATGGAGGTTATATGACACGGGAAGGACTGAAGGAACTTGTAGCAAAAATGACGCTGGAAGAAAAGGCGGCGATGTGTTCGGGCGCGGACTTCTGGCACACGGAGGCGGTGGAACGTCTGGGAATTCCGGCGATGATGGTTTCCGACGGACCGCACGGCCTGAGAAAGCAGGATCAGGAAGCGGATAATCTGGGCGTGAACGACAGCATCAAGGCGGTCTGCTTCCCGGCGGGCTGCGGCACGGCGGCCAGCTTCAACCGGGAGCTGATTACGAAGATGGGAGAGGCGCTGGGAGAGGAATGCCAGGCGGAAGGCGTGGGCGTGATTCTGGGGCCTGCGGTGAACATCAAGCGTTCTCCTCTGTGCGGTCGGAATTTTGAATATTATTCCGAAGACCCCTATGTTGCCTCCGAAATAGCGGGCGCGTTGATTGCGGGTGTGCAGAGCAAAAACGTGGGAACCAGCATCAAGCATTTCCTGGCGAACAATCAGGAGCACCGCAGGTTGTCTTCCTCTTCTGAGATCGATGAACGTACCCTGCGGGAAATCTATCTCGCGGCATTTGAGGGCGCGGTGAAAAAGCAGAAGCCCTGGACCGTCATGTGCTCCTACAACCGGATCAACGGCACCTATGCGGCAGAAAACAAAGAGATGCTCACTGATGTGCTTCGGAAGGAATGGGGATTTGACGGCTTTGTGGTGAGCGACTGGGGCGCAGTCAATGACCGTGTGCCCGATCTGGAAGCGGGGCTGGATCTGGAAATGCCCTCCTCCGGCGGCGTGAATGACCGGCTCATCGTGGAAGCGGTGAAGGAGGGACGGCTGAAGGAAGAGGTCCTAGACCAGGCGGTTGAGAATATTCTGAACATCGTGTTCCGTTATGAAGAAAACAGGGATAAAACGGCTGTTTTTGACCGGGACAAGGATCATGAGCTTGCGAAGAAGGTGGCAGAGGAAACCTGCGTTCTTCTGAAAAACGAGGACAGCATTCTGCCGCTGGAAGAAAAGGCGGAGATCGCATTCATCGGAAAATATGCGGGTAAGCCCCGCTACCAGGGCGGCGGAAGCTCTCATATCAACAGCCATAAGGTGACCAGCGCCTGGGACTGTGTGAAGGACTGGGGAAATGTTTCTTTTGCGGAGGGCTTCCGGGATGATGTGGACAAGACGGACGAAGCGCTCCTTACAGAAGCGGTGGAGCTTGCGAAAAAGGCCAAAGCCGCGGTGATCTTTGCCGGACTTCCCGATTCCTTTGAATCCGAGGGCTTTGACAGAACCCATATGCGGATGCCCGACTGCCAGAATGAACTGATTGCCCGTGTGGCCGCCGTGCAGCCCAATACCGTTGTGGTGCTTCACAACGGCTCCCCGGTGGAAATGCCCTGGGCGGATCAGGTGAAGGGAATCCTGGAGGCCTATCTGGGCGGCCAGGCCGTGGGAGCTGCGGTTGTGGATATCCTCTTCGGAAAAGTGAATCCCAGTGGAAAACTTCCGGAGACTTTCCCCTGTCAGCTGGAGGACAATCCGTCCTATCTGTATTACTCCGGAGAAGGTGACCGGGTGGAATACCGGGAAGGCGTGTTTGTGGGTTACCGTTACTATGACAAGAAAAAAATGGAAGTCCGCTTCCCCTTCGGCTATGGCCTGTCCTACACGACCTTTGCCTATTCCGAGCCTAAGATCAGCGCGCAGCGCATTCAGGATACGGATACCGTCACCATCCGCGTGGACGTAACCAATACGGGAGACCGTGCCGGAAAGGAAGTGGTGCAGCTCTATGTATCTGCGCCTGACAGTAAGGTGATCCGTCCGGTGAGAGAACTGAGAGGATTTGATAAGATTGAGCTTGCACCGGGAGAGACGAAGATGGTCAGCTTCACGCTGGACAAGAGGGCATTTGCTTACTGGAACACGGATATCCACGACTGGTATGTGGAAAGCGGTAAATATCTGATCCAGATCGGCTCCTCTTCCCGCGATATCGCCATTGAGCAGGAGGTATATGTGGAATCCACCAGAAGGCTTCCCAGACACTATACCATGGACACCCCCTTTGGCGATCTGATGGATGATCCGGAGGCGATGAAGCTTCTTGAGCCTCTTATGCAGATCGATTTTCTGGAGAAAAAGGAAGACGAGGATACCACAGACGCGGCAGCTGAGGCCATCACTGCAGATATGAAGGATGCAATGGTGAAATACATGCCCCTGCGCGGATCCTTCAGCTTCGCCTCCGGAAGAGTTACGCCCCGGCAGCTTCAGGAGGTGCTGGATAAGCTGAATGGCTGAGATAAAGCTGTGTAAAAGAATCCGGCTGTGTGGAACGCGCGGAAAGGAATAAAGAAATAAGAGAACTCCATGGGAAGAAATGGATGCCTGACTGCGGCGTCATATTTCGAAACATGGAGTTCTTGATCTTTTCCCCCAAAAAATTCAGAAAAGATTTGGCTTTTTCGTTCGATTGTAGTAGTCTGATAGCAGGACCCCGAGAACAGGGAAAACGGAGGAAAAGAGAAAATGGAAGAAGAGAGAAGGGAACGGATATCCTGCCGGAATGTGGATATCACAGGGGGATTCTGGCAGGAGAAACAGAAGCTGTTTCGTGAGGTGACGGTGGACGCGGTGTACGACCGCTTTGAAGAGACCGGACGGTTTGAAGCGTTAAACTGCGCATGGAAGGAGGGAATGCCGAACCGGCCGCATATTTTCTGGGATTCCGATGTGGCAAAATGGATCGAGGGAGCGGCATATTTTTTGCTGAAGCAGCGGGATGAAGAACTGGAAGCGAGGGCAGACGAGCTGATTGACCGGATGGAGAAGCATCAGTGGGAGGACGGTTACCTGAACAGCTACTTTACAACCGTGGAGCCGGAAGAAAGGTTTCAGCGCAGGACGGATCATGAGCTGTACTGCGCAGGACATCTGGCGGAAGCCGCCGTCGCCTATGCGCAGGCGACCGGCAAGAGGAAGCTGCTTGAAATCGTGGAAAAATACATGGCGCTGATTGACCGTGTGTTCAGGCAGGAGCATTCCGCAGCCTTTGATACGCCCGGCCATGAGGAGATTGAACTGGCCCTGTACCGGCTCTATGAATATACCGGAAAGGAATGCTACCGCAGGCTGGCGGAATATTTCGTGGATACGAGAGGGACCAGCAGCCGGGATGAAACCTATGATTTTACCGATCAGGAACACATGCAGTCCCATCTTCCGGTCAGACAGCAGAAAACCGCGGAGGGGCACAGCGTAAGAGCTCTGTATCTGTACTGCGCCATGGCGGATCAGGCCAGGATCGATAAGGATGGGGAAATGGCCCGGGTCTGTGAGACATTATTTGAAAACATCACAAGAAAGCGGATGTATATCACCGGAGGAGTCGGATCCACCCATCGGGGGGAATCCTTTACCTTTGATTATGATCTTCCGGAATATACGGCATATAATGAAACCTGCGCTTCCATTGCGCTGGCCATGTTCTGCCGCAGGATGTGGCTGCTGGAAGCGGATGGAAAATATGCGGACTGTGCGGAAAGAGCCATATACAATACGGTGCTCTCCGGGGTATCCCTGTCGGGAGACCGCTTTTTCTACGAGAACCCGCTGTCGGCAGACCCGGTAAGGAACGCCTTCAATGTCTCAAGGGCGAAGGGACTCCAGGAGCATCTGCCCATACTGAGCAGAGTGAAGGTATTTGACTGTTCCTGCTGTCCGCCCAATCTGCTCCGTTTTGTCGGATCGATTGCAGATTATATGTATTCCGTTTCCGGAAATACCATATATGCCCACTGCTACATGGATGCGGAAGGGGAGATTGAAACGTCCGTAGGAAAGATGAAGCTGAAGCAGGAAACCGGATACCCCTATGACGGAAAGATCCGCATCCTCACAGAAACGGAAGCGACATGTGAAATTGCCCTGCATCTGCCTTCCTGGTCAGAACAATGGAAGCTTACCATAAACGGAAAAGAAGCGGAAGCCGTGTTAAGAAAGGGTTATCTTTATGTGCAGCGCGAGTGGAAATGCGGAGACTGCCTGGAGCTGGAACTGGATATGGGCATCCGCTTCTGGGAATCCAATCCCAGAGTAATCGATACCAGCGGAAGAATTGCGGTTACGAGAGGACCGCTGGTGTTCTGCGCGGAAGGAATTGACAATGAAGATCTTTTGCTGCGGGATGTACGGGTCAAACCCATGCAGGAAGGGAAAATCTGTTTCAGGCAGATGGAAGGAACGACGCTTCCGGTGCTGGAACTGGATGCTGAGGCGAGAGAGGAAGAGGCGGATTTGTATGTGAAGCCGGGAAAATCTCTCCGGAATGTGAAACTGCATCTGATTCCCTATTTTGCCTGGGCGAACAGACAGGTTACCTCAATGAACACCTGGTTTCTGGAAGA
>ERZ894229.887-NODE-887-length-18354-cov-10.4601_pt1 | contig 18354 bp, 17 predicted proteins | sample MGYA00380295_ERZ894229 | MGnify/ENA primary metagenome ERZ894229 (study PRJEB32331, sample SAMN06328479) | human gut metagenome | biome: human gut microbiome; feature: stool | host: Homo sapiens | collected 2014-09-17 ... | reverse complement strand
TATGGGACTGATTGGCAATATCAGAGAAGAGATCCGCATCATAAGGGAGCGGGATCCGGCGATCCATTCCTCGCTGGAGGTATTTCTGTATCCCAGCTTTAAGGTGATGCTCCATTACCGGGTGGCGCACAGGCTGTACCAGTCGGGCCATTTTTTCCTGGCAAGATGGATTTCCCAGCGCGGCGCAAGAAAAACCGGAATCGAGATTCATCCGGGCGCACAGATCGGAAAAGGATTTTTCATCGACCATGGAAACGGGGTGATCATTGGAGAAACCACGGTGATCGGCGACAACGTGACCCTCTATCAGGGCGTCACTCTGGGCGGCACGGGAAAGGAGCATGGCAAGCGTCATCCCACAGTTTGCGACAACGTGATGATCAGTGCAGGCGCGAAGGTGCTGGGCTCCTTCACCATCGGAGAAAATTCCAAGATCGGCGCAGGAAGCGTGGTGTTAAGCGAGGTGCCGCCCAATTCCACAGTGGTGGGCGTGCCGGGCCGGGTGGTGAAGCGGGGAAATCAGCCCATTCCCAGGGAAACCATGGATCAGGTACATCTGCCCGATCCTGTTAGGGAGGAAATCTCCGCGCTGCAGAAAGAAAATTCAGAACTGGTGAACAGACTGCTTGACCTGGAGGCGCAGGTGCGGTACCTTAGAAGAGCGGAAGAAAAGGAGAAACAGACGAAATGAAGATTTACAATACTCTCACAAAGAAAAAAGAAGAATTTGTCCCCATCACCCCGGGCGAGGTGAAGATGTATGTGTGCGGACCCACCGTATACAACCTGATCCACATCGGAAACGCCCGTCCCATGATTGTGTTCGATACGGTGCGCCGCTATTTTGAACACAAGGGATATAAAGTGAATTATGTCAGCAACTTCACTGATGTGGACGATAAAATCATCAAGAAGGCCATCGAGGAAGGCGTGGACGCCGACGTGATTTCCGAGCGCTACATCGCGGAATGCAAAAAGGATATGGAATCCCTGAACGTGCGCCCCGCCACAGTGCATCCCCAGGCCACTCAGGAGATCTGCGGCATGCTGGAGATGATCCAGAAGCTGATCGACGACGGCCACGCTTACGTGGCGGACGACGGAACGGTGTATTACCGTGTGAGAAGCTTCCGTGATTATGGAAAGCTGTCCCACAAGAACCTGGACGATCTGGAGGGAGGAAAGCGTTCCCTTCTGGTGTCCGGCGAGGATCAGAAGGAGGATCCGCTGGACTTCGTGCTCTGGAAGCCCAAGAAGGAAGGAGAGCCCTACTGGGGGTCTCCCTGGTGCAACGGCCGTCCCGGCTGGCACATCGAATGCTCCGTGATGAGCAAAAAATATCTGGGAGATGAGATTGACATCCATGCGGGCGGAGAGGATCTGATTTTCCCGCACCATGAAAACGAAATCGCCCAGTCCGAGGCGGCGAACGGAAAGCCCTTCGCCCATTACTGGATGCACAACGCTTTCCTGAATATCGATAACAGGAAGATGAGTAAATCCGCAGGAAACTTCTTCACCGTGCGGGATATCATTTCCAAATATGATCCCCAGGTGCTGCGCTTCTTCATGCTGTCAGCTCATTACAGAAGTCCTCTGAATTTCTCCGCGGAGCTGATGGAGGCGGCGAAGAACGGTCTGGAGCGCATCCTGACCGCGGTTTCCAATCTGAATTTCCTTCTCTCCAAAGCAGAGGACAGAGAAATGACGGAAGAGGAAAAGAAGCTGCTGGAGGAGGCAAAGGTTTATACCACCCGCTTCGATGAGGCCATGGATGATGATTTCAATACGGCGGACGCCATTGCGGCCATCTTTGAGCTGGTGAAATTCATCAATACCAACACGAACGGTGAATCTTCCAAAGCCTATCTGTCCGCCCTTCATGAACAGATCCGGGAGCTTTCCGATGTATGCGGCCTGATCGTGGATCAGAAGGAGGAAATGCTGGATGCGGATATTGAAAAGCTGATCGAGGAACGGCAGGCGGCCAGAAAGGCGAAGGATTTTGCCAGAGCCGACGCGATCCGTAACGAGCTTCTTGAAAAGGGGATTGTCCTGGAGGACACCCGTGAGGGCGTGAAATGGAAGAGAGCCTGACGCTGCTGAAGCTGATCAAACGGGACTTTGGGCTGGGGGAGGTGGATCTGAGAACCCTGTCTCCCCTGACGCTGGCTTTCGTGGGAGACTGCGTGTATGATCTGATCCTGCGGACCGTGATCGTGGAGCGGCACAATGCCAGCCCCAATCAGCTGCACCGGGAAAAGAGCCGGCTGGCAAAGGCGCCCGCTCAGGCGGAGATGGCGGAGGCCCTGCAGGAGCATCTGACCCAGGAGGAACTCGCCGTCTACCGCCGCGGGCGCAACGCCAAATCTCATACCACGGCGAAAAATGCCTCCGTGCTGGACTACCGGAAGGCCACCGGGCTGGAAGCCCTTTACGGCTGGCTGTATCTGTCCGGACAGGAGGAGCGTTTGCTTCAGCTGCTCCGCCTGTCGCTGGATGAGCTTGGCTGGAGGCTCTGAGCCGGGAAGTCAGAAGCTGGAATTTTGAAACTGTGGTCTGCTGTCCGACAAACAGCAGCTGCGTTGGAGGAAAACATGCGATATCAGGAAATGACCATAGAAGGAAGAAATGCGGTGGCGGAGGCTCTGCGGGCCGGAAAACCCATCGACCGGCTGTTTATCCAGGATCACTGCCAGGATGGGCCGGTACTGACGATCAAGCGGCTTGCCAGGGCGAAGGACATCCCGGTCAAATATGTGGAAAAGGAGCGGCTGGATCAGCTTTCGGAAACCGGACGCCATCAGGGCGTCATCGCCTATGCCGCGGCCTATGAATATGCGCAGGTGGAGGACATGCTGGCGGCGGCGCAGGAGAAGGGCGAGCCCCCCTTCCTCTTTCTGCTGGACGGGATTGAGGATCCTCATAATCTGGGAGCCATCATCCGGACGGCAAATCTGGCCGGGGCACACGGCGTCATTATCCCGAAGGACAGGGCGGCGGGCCTGACGGCCACCGTTGCCCGCACATCCGCCGGAGCGCTGAACTATACGCCGGTGGCCCGGGTGACCAATCTGGCAAAGACCATGAAGGAACTGAAAAAACAGGGCATGTGGTTCGTCTGTGCGGATATGGACGGAACGGTCATGTATGACCTGGATTTGAAGGGCTCCATCGGCCTGGTGATTGGAAATGAGGGAGAGGGCGTCGGCAGACTGGTGAAGGAGACCTGTGATTTTACAGCTTCCATTCCCATGAAGGGGGATATCGATTCCCTGAACGCTTCCGTGGCGGCCGGGGTTCTCGCCTATGAAATCGTGCGGCAGAGGCTTGGAAAGTAAATGAAGGGGAATGGGTTTCTGACAATTGTCGGCTGCGGCCTGCTGGCCGCTTTCCTTTTATCCATGACGGGGTCCGCCGCATCCGCCGCGCCGCGGCAGGAGAAGACCGCTGCTGTGGAAAAGGAAGAGGAGACGGCGGAAGAAACAGAACAAAAGCGGTCTGTTTCTGAAAACGCGGTTTCGGGAAACAATGTGTCAGGAAACAGCGTGTCAGGAAATGGTGTTTCGGGAAACGCCGTTTCCGAAAATCGGATTTCCGCGAAGCTGCTTCTCCGGCCTTCTGGGGGAAGAAGAACGGATGTCTCTGGAAGCGGTGTCTCTGGAAACAATGTATCAGGAAACAGCGTGTCAGAAAATACCGTTTCTGGAAATGGTGTCTCCTCGAACAGCGTGTCTGAAAACCGCATTTCCGAGCGTAGCATTTCAGAAAATGATGTTTCCGGAAACAGCATCTCTGCGAACGCTGTCTCGGGAAACGCCCTGCCGGATCCGGACCTGGACCATCGGCTGACACTGAAGGAGCGGCAGGAGGCAATGAGTTCCCATAAGCAGACGATGCGGGCGAATGAACAGGACAGAAAGACCATTTCCGAAAATGATATTGATTTTTCGGAAATTAAAATCGCCTGTCTGGGGGACAGCATTACCCAGGCGGTGAATCTGGATACGCTGGATCATTATCAGGAGCTGGCCTGGCCCCATGTCCTTAAGGAGGCTCTGGGGGCTGAGGAGGTTGTGAATCTGGGGATCGGAGGCTCTTCCATTGGAAGATACTGGGCGGACGCTTTTGTGGACCGGTATACGGAGATCCCGGAGGATACGGATCTGATCTTTGTCATGGGTGGAACCAACGACGGCTTCTGCGCCAGCTTTGTGGAATTTGGGAATTCCGAAGAGCGCGCGCCGCGCACGTTCTGGGGAGATCTGGATGAACTGATGGACGGGCTGAAGGAAGATTATCCGGAGGCTGAGGTGATTTTCCTGACGCCGATTCCCAACAGCCTGCATGATTATCTGAAAGCGGAGCGAAAATATCTGATGCCCCAGGAAGAATTTTCAGAGGTGATTATCACTTTGGCAGAAGAACATGGAATGGAGGTTTTTGACCTTTATAATTCCAACATTCTGGACGGGCACGATAAGGACAACATTCTGCATCTGATGCCGGACGGCGTGCATCCGAATGCGGAGGGCTACCGTATTTTGGGTGAACATGTTGCGGCGGAGCTCATCCGGCTGCTGGATGAGAGAAAAGAACAGCTGCCTGAAATGAGCCTGCCGTCTGAAAAACAGAGCCGTAAGGAGGCCGGCGGGAACCATTCCGGTTCACGCCAAAGAATGGCTGACGCCATTCTTTTGGAATGAATGCCGCCTGCGGCGGCAAAATAAGGAGGTAAAGTGAGCGCTTTATATGCGGATTACAGCGACGAGGAGCTGATCGGGCTGCTCCGGGAGGGAAGGCGCGATATCACGGATTATATCATGGAAAAGTACAAGGGAATGGTAAAGGCGAAGGCCAGATCCATGTTCCTTTTGGGCGGCGACAGCGATGACCTGATTCAGGAGGGGATGATCGGCCTGTTCAAAGCTGTCAGGGACTATGACAGCGGCAGGGACGCGAGCTTTTCCACCTTTGCGGAGCTGTGTGTGTCGCGGCAGATGTATACGGCGGTACAGGCATCCACAAGAAAAAAGCATATGCCGTTAAATACCTATATTTCCCTCTACGGCGCACAGGGAGAGGCGGAGGAGGCGGAGCTGATGAACGCGATACCCGCCGACAGTGAGAAAAGCCCGGAGGAGCTTTTCATAGACAGAGAAAATGTAGAGGTCCTGGAGCGGACCATCGAAAAGGAGCTGAGCGCCTTTGAAAAGCAGGTGCTGGACCTGTACATCACAGGAATGCACACGCCGCAGATCGCGAGGGTGCTCGGAAGAGACGCAAAAAGTACGGATAACGCGCTGTCACGGATCAGAAGCAAGCTGAGAAAGGCGATAGGCGATGAAGGAAGAAAAAGGAAATGACCACATGATCAAGCTGAATTTTGCCGGAATTCATACCAGACAGGAGCTGCACCGGTATCTGGAGGAAAAACTGCAGCTTCCTCAGTCGCAGGGAGAAAGTCTGGATAATATTTATGATTTTCTGACCCTGGCGGCCGGACGGCTGCACATCATTGTGGAAGGAATGTCAAGAAACCGTTCGAAGCTGGGCGGCTATCTGGATGGCGTGGTGCGTTCGCTGCGCGCGGCGGAGGCTGTGACGGAAGGACTGACACTGGAGGTGAGGGAGCAGATGGACGCGGATAAGGAATGGCTGGATAACCCGGCCGTTGTGGAGCAGTCCTGCGCCTACAGCCGTCCGGTCATGGTGGGGATGGGCGATGCGCCGGTTCCCGTTTCCGGTCAGGAAGGACTGATGTACCGGGCGGAGGGCATGCCATATCTGCGTCTGTGCTTTGCAAACGCCGTAGATGTGCAGATCGATATCGGGGGTGTCCGTTATCCTTTTCTTGAGACGGAAAGGGACGTCTGGACCGTGGATCTGCCGCTGGATCCGGGTTTTTATTATGTTCATCTTTATGTGGACAACTGTCTGGTGTTGAGTCCCTTCCTTCCCATCGGCTACGGACACTGCCGGCCGGCGAATTACATAGAGGTGGGACCGATGGAGGAGTTCTGCCTGATGAAGGATGTGCCGCACGGCACGATCCGTCATGAATACTTTGTCTCCTGGACGACGGGAAGAACGGAAACCTGCGTCTGTTATGTGCCGCCGGGATATGAGGAAGGAAGCGGAGAATATCCGGTTCTGTATCTGCAGCACGGCTTCGGAGAAAATGAGAGAGGCTGGATCTGGCAGGGGAAGGTGAACCATATCATGGATAATCTGCTGGCGGAAGGAAAGGCTGTGCCCATGCTGATCGTGATGGCGAACGGCATGGTGATGACGGAATGCGAGGCCGGAAAGCTTCAGCTGAGGCACGAACTGTTCCTGGAGGAACTGAAGCAGGATATCATTCCTTTCATCGAGCAGAAGTACCGGGTAAAAAAAGACAGAGAGCACCGGGCGATGGCGGGACTTTCCATGGGTTCCATGCAGACCAGCATGCTGATCGGAAAGGATCCGGAGCTGTTCGCCTGGGCAGGATTGTTTTCCGGTTTCCTGCACAATCTGGTCGGGGAGCATCCGGACAACAGCCATCTGGAGGAGATCCGAAAGCCTGAATTTTCCCGAAACATGAAGCTGCTGTTCCGCGGCATGGGCAGACAGGATGATTTCTGGAAAAATTTTGAGGAGGACGATGCCTTTTGTGAGGAATACGGCGTAGTGTGCATCCGTCGGGAATATGAGGGTGGCCACGACTGGAATGTGTGGAGAAAATGTATCCATGATTTTCTGCCGATGCTGTTCGTCTGAAGCGCTGACATAAAGCAGTTCACGGACGGGCTGGTAAACATCAATATAGAACTACATAAATGAGGACAGTGGCTGTCGGCAGCTAAGGAGGCGCGATGGAAAAAACAGTGGAAGAAGAGAGGGAGATACAGAAAGAGCGTGAAACGGCTGTCGCTGCCGTGAAAGGCTGTGAGAAGCCGGAGGAATTGGGGCCGCTTCTGTGGCGGGTGATCGAGCTGTATGCTGGAGAACCTTTTTTTACCAGTAAGCAGCTGCCCTTTACCTATACGGTAAAGGGACGGGAGCTGTTCTGTGGCCGGCGGGAAAAATCGATTACAGAAGCCACGTTTGCGCGGGCCTATGAAAAAATTCAGGCGGCAGAGGCCGCGGGCGATCCCATCAAGGGGCCGAAAAAGCTTTGCATGTTCGGTGCGCCCTATATCTGGGGAATCCTGAAGGGAACGGGACTGATCTGACAGGAAGAAGTGGACATCACAGGCAGAAAAAATTGCCTTTGATGTCCAAACTTTTTTCAGTTCTGCCGCATCTTTAAGATGTATATAAGAAAAGACCGGGTTCGCTCCGGTAATATAAATTGGAAGCCGCCCGGCGGCAAAAAGGAGGAAATATGAATCAGTAATTGCAATAGCAGGAATGATGAGCCTGTGGCTTGCGGCCTGTGGTCAGGCAGGAGGAACGCAGAATGTACAGACGGAGCCTTCGGTTGTGGAAACCGTGCAGGAAACGCAGAACAGTGAGGAAACGTCTGCCGCCGAAGAAACGCAGGCTGCACAGTCGGAGGCCTCGGCAGAGTCAGCGGTTCCGGCACAGACGGAAACGCCGGTGCAGACCGAAGTGCCTGAGGAAACGGGAGGGGCTTCAGAGACGTCTTCTTCAGAAGAACAGGTTTCCGGCGGATATGCGGATAATTTTGCAGTTGACAGCGAGGCGTCCGCAGCATTCGGAACCCGGATCAAGGATGCCGTTGCCGCGCAGGATATTGAGGCGCTTGCAGATCTGGCATCCTTCCCGCTCTATGTGGGTTTTACGGATGAAAGCGTGAGTGTTACCTCCAGAGAGGAATTTGTGGCCCTGGGAGCGGAGCGTATTTTCACTCCCGAGCTGGTGGAATCTGTGGGCAATGCGGATGTGAGCAGCCTTTCTCCCAGCATGGCGGGATTTGTCCTGTCCTCAAATGATGGTCCAAACATCATTTTCAGCGTGGTAAACGGCGCGCTTGCCATTCAGGGAATCAATTACTAGGCGGATGAAAAGAAGGAAGGGGGACGGATGCAATGAGGAAAAGGATACTCACGATATGCGCGCTGCTGCTGACCGGGATGCTTGCTGCGTGTGGAACGCAGCAGCCGCAGGGAACGGAAAGTGCGGCGGCGGCAGGAACAGAAAGCCTGCCGGAAACAGAGAGCGCCGCTGCAGCGGAGAGCGTAGAAGAAACGCAGCCGGCAGAGCAGACGGAGACGGGCGCGCAGGAAACCGTGACCGGACAGAATACCGATCCGCAGACGGCCCTGGGAGAGATGGAGGCTCTGCTGGGAATGCAGGATGAGGAGACCGCAGATCTCCTTGGCGGCGGAGAGGAAAACTGGACGGAGGATAAGAGTTTTTATATCGGCCGTCACTATGAAGTGGAAATGGGGAGCACCGTTTATCAGGTTCATACGAGCTGCGATGATGAAAAGATCGTGAACTCGGTTTCCATATGGCTATCTGACGGGGAACGGAGTGTACAGCAGGAAGAGGTGGATCAGTGGGTGCAGATCCTGAACGAATTTACGGGAACAGAACCCGTGTATGACGAAACCACTTCTGAGGCCGGCAGCAAAAACTGGAAATGGATGGCAGATGGAAACATTATCACATTGAACTGGCTGGATACGATTTTTACCATCAGCATGAATCCGGCGGTTGGAGAATTGAAATAATGGAAGAGAAGGGCAGCGCAGGATCATCGAATGGGATGAGGGAGCGATGCCCTCTTTTTTTCTTTTGATTACGCTTTGCCACCTTCCTGAAAATATGGTATGCTTTCAGACATAGCGTAAACAATATTTCAAGAAGGCTATGAGCAGATGAACGACAGAGACAGAAAAAAAGCCGGTCAGGACGGCATCGCCGTGGCATGCAGGCTTCATCCGGAACTGACCCGGGCGGAACTGGCAGAAGCGGCGGCAAGGTATCATTTTGGCGATACGGTAGAAGCAGGGGAGGCGGGCCTCCCTGAAATTTATGAACGGCTGCAGAAAGCTGTGGACTGCCGGGCAGTTTATGGACTGAATGAAGAAAAGCGGGAAGCGGCCGCCGTCATCACGCTGGGAGCGCGTGTGGACGCGCTGCAGGAGGCGTATCAGAGGCAGGGATTGCTGACGGAAGCCTATCAGGCGGACTGTCTGTGCAGAGAACTGCTCCGGAAAGGGAACCGGGCGCTGGATGAGGCTATCCGGGAACGGGCAGGCCTGTACGCCGAGCGTTATCTGTTTCCGGGACAGAATCTCCCGCTTGAGGAGATGAAAGGGATTTTTACGCAGCTGGAAGAAGGCCTCCGGTGCGGCCCTGCACATGGGGAAGGGCCTGACCGGCGCCTTCCCGTGCACCTGTTGCCGGGATATGTGCTGCTTCCCAGACAGAGCGTGGCCTATGTGATCCGGCTGTCGGAGAGTGCCCGGACGGAATGTGTCGGCATCTGTGCGGAATGTGAGCGTCGGGAAAACTGTGAGTCCTTTGCTTGGTCAAAAGCGTAGAAACGCTTCGGAACGGAGGTAAGAATGGAAAAAGGTCTGATTCATTTATACACGGGAGAAGGAAAGGGAAAAACTACAGCTGCAGTCGGGCTTGCGGTGCGTGCTGCAGGCGCAGGAAAGCGGGTGATGTTCCTTCAGTTCATGAAGGGAAGGGACACGGGAGAACTTCACGCGCTGGATCAACTGCCGGGGATTGAAATTTTAAGAAGTAAAAAGGATTTCGGTTTCTATTTTCAGATGACGGAAGAGCAGAAGGAGGAACTGACCCGGATCCACAATGAACTTCTGGAACAGGCGGTGGAACGAACGCTGGCTGGTGAGGCGGATGTGGTTGTGCTGGATGAGGTGACCTATCCCATAAACTGGAAGCTTCTCGATGAAACGCTTTTGCGAAGGCTTCTGAGCCGGGAGGATGATAAGCCGTATTTCCCGGAAATCGTCTGCACCGGAAGGGAGCCGCAGGAGTGGCTTGTGAACTGCGCGGATTATGTGACCCGAATGGAGTGCGTAAAGCACCCCTTTGACAGGGGGATCGGCGCGAGGGAAGGAATCGAGTATTGACCGTAAAGAGAGGGAAGTACATGCGAAAGCGGCGTTTGAAAGCAGAGGGGGAGCATATTGGGGGCGTTGAACCAATCAGAAAAAAGAGAACTGGGGTTGTGCGTTCAGGCCGTTTTGGCTGTTTCCGGTTGTTTTTGCTGTTCGTTCTGCTTTTGGCGGCAGCAGCATTGTTCCTTGACGGGGATGATCCGGAAAAAATCGGTGCGGGAGTGGAAGGTACGGGCGCCTCTTTGGCAGACGTCTTTCCGGTTGGAAGCGTGACGGGAGCAGAACTTGTAAATCTGGCCCTGCAGGAAGGCGTGACGGTGACGGCGGACAGCGTGGAAACAGAAACATTTTCGCCAAAGAAGGCGGCAGATGGAGACCGGAGTGATTCTGCCAGCCGCTGGTCCTCTGCCAATGAGACGGGACAGCCCGTCCACTGGCTGATGTTTGAATTCGCGGAAGAAAAACAGGTTTCCTTCGTGCGGCTGTACTGGGAAAGGCTGAATGTGGAGGGCTTCGTGCTGGAAAGCTCTCCGGATGGGAAGAACTGGACAGTGGCCGCAGAAATCACAGAAAGCCCGGAAGCGAACGAGCAGTGTATCGTGCTGGACAATCCTGTTCCGGGGCGGTATTTCCGCATTCGCACGACGGCGGTGTCTGACAGCGAGGAAAATCAGTACCTCTATTATCAGAACGTTTCTCTGCTGGAGGCGGAGCTGTATGGGGAGGTGCCGCTGAGTTATTCGCTGGGGGAACTTTCGGTGGAAACGGCGGAGGACGGAAGCCGCCGCCTCACGCTTCCATTTGTACCGGCGGACGTGGAAATTGAGATCGCGGGAGCGGATTATGAGCAGGTGATCGGCCTGGACGGCACGGTTTATCCCACTTTGGAGGAAAAAGAGGTGGAAGTGGGCTTCCTTCTCACCAGGGACGGCGTGTCGGAGGAGACGCCGGGCTATACGGTAACGGTTCCGGCAGTGGAGCAGGTGGCTCCGGCAGGGGAAACGCTTTCTGAAAATTCACGCCCCTCCGTCACGCCGGAGGTGGCGGAATGGCGCGGAGGCAGCGGGAGCTTTTCTCTGCGGGAAGACGGCCGGATTCTGGTGGATGAAAAATGGCAGGAGGAGGCCGGGGAGGCTTTTGCCTCCCTGCAGACGGCGCTGAAGACTGCGTCCGGTCATTCGGATTCTGACAGCGGAGAGACGCAGATCCTTATTGGGACGAAGGAGGAGATGCAGGACGGAGACATTTATCTGGGAATCGCATCGGAGGAGCTGGGACTTGGCGAAGAAGGCTATCTGTGTGAAATTCGTCAGGACGGCATCGTCCTGCTGGCACAGGAAGCGAAGGGCATGATCTGGGGCGTAAATACGCTCTGCCAGCTTCTGGACGCGGAGAATGAGGAAGCGGAGGAAATCGCCTGCGGCATCATCCGGGATTACCCGCGTTACTCCGTAAGGGGCTTTTCCATTGACATCGGAAGAAGGATGGTTTCCATGGATACGCTCCGGGAAATGGTGCTGGAACTTTCTGCCAGCAAGATGAATACGCTGGGCGTGCATCTGAACGATAACGAGATTCTTTCCACCAGCAGGAAAAATGACAGCATTGAGAACGCGTTTACCGCCTATTCCGGTTTCCGTCTGGAATCCTCCCTGCAGAATGAAAAGGGGGAGAAAATCACCTCACAGGATGGAGCCTTTACCAAAGAGGAATGGAAGGAATTCACCGAATGGGCATCCGGCCTTGGCGTGGAGGTGGTGCCGGAGATCGATACACCGGCGCACAGCCTGGCCATCACAAAGGTGTTTCCGGAGACCGCGCTTGCGGATGAACCGGAAAATGTGGATCAGCTGGACCTTTCCGGAGAGGAAACGATTTCTCTGATCGAGGGACTCTGGAGGGAGTATCTGGATGGGGAGGATCCGGTTTTTTCCAAAGACGGAACCGTGCACATCGGCATGGATGAGTATTATGGGAATGCGCAGGATTACCGGGCCTATATGCAGAGACTGGTCAGCCTGGTAACGGAGAGCGGGCGAACTGTCCGCATGTGGGGAAGTCTGAGCCTGATTGAAAAAGCGAATGCGGCAGCCGTTCAGAAAGGGCAGTCCGCCTACCGCCTGTGGAGTGAGGAAGAAGAGGCTGCGGTTACGCCGGAACAGATTCAGGTGCAGATCTGGAGTTCTCAGTGGGCAGACCCGCAGAAAACATATCAGGCGGGCTATACGGTGATCAACTCCTTAAACAGCAGCCTGTACATCATTCCGGGCGGAGGATATGATTTCCTGGATCTGGAAGCTCTTTCGGACTGGGAGCCCAACGAATATCCCATGGGCGGACAGACGCAGGTGCTCCCGGCCTGGTCCGGAAGGGTGGCGGGCGCCATTTACTGCCTGTGGAATGATACCATCGGCAGCCTGGAGGCGGGAATTACCGAGGAAGGAATCTATGAGCGGTTTTCGCAGCCCCTTGAGCTGCTGTCCGGAAAGCTGTGGTAAACGCCTTCTTTCCGGTACTGCCTTGGGCTGATGTGATAGTAATTTTTGAAGGCCGAGGAAAAATGCTCGATGGAGGAATAGCCGAGATCCTCCGCAACCGAGGTGATGCTCCGCGTGGTGTCGGAGAGCAGGATGGCCGCGGCGGACATACGGGCTTCCGCTTTTTTCTGGAGGAAGGTCTTGCCGTACTGGCGCTGAAGCAGGCGTTCCGTCTGTCTGGTGCCGAGGCCAAGCTTATCCGCCAGATCTTCCAGGGACAGGTTCCGGTATTGATAGAGAAAATATTCTTCGATGATGAAAGCGGTTTTGTCAGCGGCTGCGGAAAGGTTTGCGGCCTTCGGACGACCGCTTTTTTCATAATTGCGCACCAGAGAAACCAGAAGCTGGCGCAGCAGCGCTTCCACCTGGAAGATGAAGCCCGTCCTGCGGTTCTGCAGTTCTTCAAAAATTTCCATCATCAGCACGCCGGCTTTCTGGGTATCCTGGCCGAACCAGAAGGGGGTATTTTCAAAGGTGGAAAGCAATTCCTCTTCGCCTGTGGAAAAGGAGGAGACATTTTTCCGCTTTTTTTCCGTTTTCAGATAGATACAGTATTCGCACATGGGGTCCTCGAGAAAGGGACTCTGCGCATGCTCCACATGGGGACCGGTGACAAAAAGCGTGTCCGGCGTGATTTCATGGGAAACTCCGTTGATGAGCGCCCGTCCGCGGCCCCGGGGAATATAGTGGATCTCATAGCTCCCATTTCCGTGAGAATGGCTGGGAATGGATCTCTGAAACCTTTCATAGACAAAGTTCAGCGTATGAAAGCGGACATCAGCGATGGTAAAATGGATATCTGCGTCCTTGTAATCTGTCCACATGACGGGCCTCCTTTTGAACAAAGGGCAGTTCCGATGCAGACTGTCTCGCCGGTTCTGCCTGAAAAGTTTGAATATGGGATCAGTGTATCAGAGTAACTTTTAAAAATCAATCCGGAAACTTAAGAGGGTCATTCGTTGACTGCCTGACAGTCATATGCTAACATAAAATCACGGTAGAAGTATTTGCGTTTCTTTGATACTGTGGAAAAGAATACTTGCTGCGAAATGTGTGGAGGTATGATACAGATGGGCGTTTACCTGAATAGTCCAATTGCATACGGCTTGTTTCAGGAAGCATACTCCTTATCGTATTATGTTGATAAGACAGATATTCTTTCGGAACTGGTGCCTTTGGTTGAACTGAAAAAGAACAGCCGGGAAAGAACCGGAGTATATCAGGGGAAAGGCCTGAAATATGTGGCAATTACCAGGCCCAGGCGGTTCGGAAAGACAATCATGGCGAATATGATCGCATCTTATTTTGGGAAGGGCGCAGACAGCCATGAGGAATTTGACACATTGAAGGTATCAAAATATGCCTGGTATAAGAGGCATTTAAACCAGCATAATGTGATCCACATTTCGTTTAATGAGATGCCGTTAAACTGTAATTCATATGATAATTATATTAATCGATTTGTAAAAGGCCTTCATCTGGACTTAAGGAAAGCTTACCCGGATGCGGAAATTGATAAGGATGATGACATATGGGATGCGCTGAATAAAATATATGTGTACTGCGGCGGCGAAAAGTTCATCTTTATTCTTGACGAGTGGGATTATATTTACCACCAGAATTTTGCAACAACTGCCGACAGGGAAAACTTCACAAAATTTTTAAGTAATCTCCTGAAGGATAAAGCTTATGTGGAGATGGCTTATATGACCGGCATCCTTCCCATCGCGAAATACTCAAGCGGTTCTGAACTGAACATGTTCTGCGAATACACGATGGCGACAGAAGAAAAATTCAGTGAGTATTTTGGTTTTACTGACAATGAGGTGGATGATCTGTATGACCGGTATTTAAAGATGGATATCCCGGAGCATAATGTGAAACGCGAAGGCCTGCGTGACTGGTATGACGGATATCATACCAAAACAGGAGAGCGTGTTTATAATCCCAGATCAGTAGTGCTTGCGTTACAAAATAACAATCTGGGAGATTACTGGACCAGTTCCGGTCCATATGATGAACTCTTTTATTACATCAGCGCCAATGTGGACAGCGTGAGAGACGATGTAGGATTGCTTCTCTCTGACATCCCGGTTCCCGCCAGAGTAAGGGAATACGCCGCTACATCCATGGAACTTAAAACAAGAGATGAGATATTCTCGGCCATGGTGGTCTATGGATTCCTGAATTTTGAGAATGGGTATGTGTCCATTCCCAATGAAGAGTTGAAGGATAAGTTTGCGGAAATGGCAGAAAAAGAACCTTCTCTTGGTACCGTATATAACCTTACCAGAGAATCGGGAAGGATGCTTGCGGCTACGAAAGCAGGCGATACAAGGACCATGACCGAAATCCTCAGCTTCGTTCACAATACGGAAAGCCCCCTGCTTGTATATAATAGTGAGGCAGAGCTGGCCTCAATCATAAAGCTGGCCTATCTGCAGGCAAGAGATTTATACCGTATAGAGCGGGAGGACAAAGCAGGCACGGGTTATGTGGATTTTATCTTCTATCCCATTCAGAAAAATGATGACGCTATTATCATAGAATTGAAAGTTAACCATACAGCGGAAGAGGCTGTCAAACAGATCAGGAACAGACAGTATGCGTTAAAGTTTGAAGGAAAGATCGGAGAAAAACCGGAGTACACAGGCCGTATTCTGGCTGTGGGTATTTCCTATTCCAAGGACGATCCCGAAAAGAGGCATGAGTGCAGGGTAGAGGTTTTAAGAGAAAAACTGTAAAGAAATAACGGCCCCGTAGGTTTCTATTCAATCTGCTGAGAGCACAGCAGATTGAATAGAAACCTACGGGGCATTTTTGTGCCATGCAAACGATTTAAAACCTGCGCTGATGCGACATAAAAAAGGGCAAATTGTCAAAAGATTCTCTTATTCTTTTGAGAGGGAAAATTTATAATGAAGGTACAAAGAGACAAGAAAATGAATGTTGCCGTTCGGCGGCAGGTAAGGGGCGGAGAAAATCAGAGATTTTCTCCTGGAAATTGGGCTTACGCCCAATTTCTCACAGATTTTAGTGCTGCCTGTCGGCAGCGGGAAAGGAGAGGAAGAAATGGAAAAAATGAGAATGCGGGGTGCGACGCTTCCTGGAAACAGTACGGTGGAAATGAAGGAGTTTGAGATTCCGAAGCCGGGGCATGGGCAGGTGCTGATTCAGACGAAGGCCACGACGATCTGCGGAAGCGATATCCGCTGCATCTACAGGGCGCATGTGGGAAAAGGACCGGAAGGTTATATTCCCGGTATGGTTGCAGGACATGAACCCTGCGGCGTGATTGTGGAAGAGGGAGAGGGCCTGAGACGCTTCAAAAAGGGGGATCGGGTGATCGTTTACCATATCTCCGGCTGCGGCGTGTGCAACGACTGCCGCAGAGGCTATTACATTTCCTGCAAGAGCCGCTTCCGTCAGGCGTATGGCTGGCAGAGAAACGGTGGAATGGCGCCTTATATTCTGGCGGAGGAAAAGGATCTGATCGCCCTTCCGGATGAACTGACCTACAAGGACGGCGCGCAGGTGGCCTGCGGCTTCGGTACGGTATATGAGGCCATTGAGAAAATCGGCATCTGCGGAAATGACGCGGTTCTGGTAACAGGCCTTGGCCCGGTCGGACTGGCGGCCCTGATGCTGGCAAAGGCCATGGGAGCCAACATGCTCATCGGTGTGGAGATGAACGAATACCGTGTGGAACTGGCGAAGAAGCTGGGACTGGTGGATTATGTGTTCACGCCGGATGAGGCGATGGAAGGAATCATGAAGGTGACAAACGGCCATGGCGTGGAGCGCGCCATTGATGCCAGCGCCAGCGATCCGGGACGGCAGCTTGCCATCCGTGCAACCAGAGAATGGGGTAAAATCGCCTTCGTGGGAGAGGGCGGAACCTGCACCTTCAATCCCAGCCCGGATATCATCCACGGTCAGAAGACCATCTACGGTTCCTGGGTAACCTCTCTGTGGAGAATGGAGGAGCTGGTTGAGAGACTGGTGCGCTGGGGCATCCATCCGGAGGATCTGATCACCCATGAATTCCCGCTGGACAAGGCGGACGAGGCGTATGCGCTGATGGCGGGCGGAAACTGCGGCAAGGTCGCAGTGGTATTCGACTGAGACAAAGGAGAACAGAAATGTCAGAAATCATAGAGCAGAACAAAATTCCCCGCAGGGCGCTGTATGACGGAACCACAATCCCTGCCGTGGGAATGGGAACCTTTGGAAGCGACAAATACGGACCGGAGCAGATCGCGGAGGCTGTTTACGGCGGAATCCGGGCGGGCTACCGGCTGATCGACTGCGCTTCCGTCTATATGAATGAGGATAAAATCGGAGAGTCGCTTTCCCGCGTCCTGAAAGAGGGCGTGGTGAAAAGAGAAGAGCTTTTCATCACCTCCAAGGTGTGGAACGACATGCATGCCGAAGGAAAGGTCATCAAATCTTGTGAAAAGAGCCTGAAGGACCTGCAGCTTTCCTACATCGACCTGTATTTCGTGCACTGGCCTTTCCCCAACTATCATGCGCCAGGCTGTGACGGGGATTCCCGCAATCCGGATTCCAGACCTTTTTCGGTGGAGGAATTTATGGTGACATGGAGACAGTGTGAGCGTCTGGTGGAGGAAGGCAAGGTCAGATATATCGGCATGTCCAACATGACGATTCCGAAGCTGGAGGCGGTTCTGCCTCTGTGCCGGATCAAGCCTGCAGCGCTGGAAATGGAACTGCATCCCGGATTCCAGCAGCCGGAGCTGTTTGATTATGCGAAGGCACACGGCATCCTTCCGGTGGGATACTGCCCCATCGGTTCGCCTTCCCGTCCGGAGAGGGACCGGACTGCGGAGGACATTGCGGATACGCAGATGCCGGAGATCGTGGAAATCGCAAAACGCCACAACGTACATCCGGCCATCGTCTGCCTGAAATGGGCGGTGCAGAGAGGACAGGTGCCGATTCCGTTTTCCGTGAAGGAGCCCCAGTATATCAGTAACCTGAAATGTGCAACGGAGGATCCGCTGACCGATGAGGAAATGGAAACCATCCGTCTGGCGGATAAAAACTGCCGGCTGATCAAGGGACAGGTATTCCTCTGGCCAGGAGCGAAGGGCTGGGAGGATCTCTGGGACGTGGACGGAACCATTACCCGTTAAAAAAGTGTAAAGAAGGGGCTGGCAGCAGAAGAGAAGCTGTCCGGCCTGTCAGGAGGGAAAAATAAATGCTGAAGGGAATACCCAAAATCATATCTCCGGAACTTTTAAAGGTTTTGTGCGAAATGGGACACAGCGACAGGATCGTGATCGCTGATGGAAATTTTCCGGCGGAGTCCATGGGAAAGGATGCGAAGGTGATTCGTATGGATGGGCATGGCATTCCGGAAATTCTGGATGCCATTCTGCAGCTTTTTCCGCTGGATACCTACGTGGAGAAGCCGTTTAATCTGATGCAGGTCATGCCGGGGGACGACGTGGAAACGCCCATCTGGGATGTTTATGAAAAGATCGAGGAAAAGTATGAGCCCCGGGGAAAGGCGGCAATCGGGCAGATTGAGCGTTTCACTTTTTATGAGGAAGCGAAGAAGGCCTATGCCATCATTGCGACGGGGGAGACGGCGCTTTACGCCAATATCATGCTGCAGAAAGGTGTGGTGACGGACTGATGAAGGACATGTATGAATACTTAAAACAGATCGATGAGGTGATCTCGCGCGGCCCTTACAAAGACGACTGGGATTCCTTAAGCGCCCATCCTCTGCCGAAGTGGTT
>ERZ894229.884-NODE-884-length-18386-cov-10.1116_pt1 | contig 18386 bp, 15 predicted proteins | sample MGYA00380295_ERZ894229 | MGnify/ENA primary metagenome ERZ894229 (study PRJEB32331, sample SAMN06328479) | human gut metagenome | biome: human gut microbiome; feature: stool | host: Homo sapiens | collected 2014-09-17 ... | reverse complement strand
TGGAGTTATTATCTCATGGATAGATAAAACTAGCACGGTACTAGTGATTTACCGTATACTTTATTTTGGACATGCTTTTGTTATGGTGGGTTAGAATCATAATACATAATAAGGGCAGAACTTTAAAATCAGCTCTGCCCAAAGTAACTAATGACATAACTTATATCAATTGGTTTTTCGTTTCCCCAATATTTATTTGTGCAAACTTCGCAGATGTTCTTGTATGTTGATTGTTTCTACAAGAAGTCCCACGACATTTTCAATATGAGTAAAGGAATCAATGGTAAGAGTTTCGTCTTTATGTTCCTTAAACCATTTGTCCAACACCTGATATCCACCAATTTGGTATTTCCATACATCTTGAGAAATGCCGGTGATACGCTTATTCCCATTCAATGTGAGTACACCATTTTTATATTTAATTGCTCCGATTTTCATATCGTCGGGGGTATCTGGCTCAAGAACAAGTGCTGCTGGTAGTTTGATTTGCATTAGATGTAGCTTTCTCAATTGTTGACCAGCAGTAACATATTCTTGGTATAGTTCTGTGCTAACATAGAAGATTTCTTCGTCTCGTTCTTTCTCCGGTATATTGATAATCGGAACACGAGGAAAGTCCCGGCAAAGATACTGTTCATATTTTTTACAGTATACAGGATCGTGCAAGATACCATACACATAATCAAATATCTCGATTGGTTCAGGCTTTTCGGGCAAATATTGCGTTAATCTGTCAAATGCTTCGTCGTTCAAATTAGCTATCCAGCTTTCTTCTGTTAGTTCTGACGCAGAGTGGAGATAAAGCGGTGCAATATATGTAATCTCGCACATGGCGGAGAACAGCCGATGAGCAATAATATTTTGAGATACAAATGGGGGAAAGAAATTTCTTGAAGTTTTACAAAAGACCAAACCGATATTTGCTCCAATCGGACTATTTGGTTCTGCGAGTAAATGCCCCATCGTTTTCTTTTCTCGAGGTCTAAAAATCCATGAACAAGAATTCCCAGAATAATAAGTCCAGCGATTATCAAATGGACGGAATGCAATAGGTGTTATTTTTCCTGCCCCGCTAACCACATCAGATTGGATTTTTTTAGCGGTTTGACCGGTTGTAAATTTCCCCCACATCTCAATAATGGACTTTTCATCTGTGGCATTACGAACAACATCCATTCGTCGCACTAACTCTTTTCTAGAAGGGGCGATAGCCACTTTATCGTTCCCCGTAATAATTCCCGTTACATTTGTCGGGAATAGTTCTGCAATGCTTATTCCTTTTTCGTAGAGCGCCTTATCATGGCCGTCGAATGGAATAAAATACGCCATCTTTTGATCTAGCTTTAATTGAGTGAATGTCAGTTTCCCTTTGGCGAGGGCATCCAGTTTCTTTTTTCGAGTGCCCCAAATATCTGTATAGAATACCTTTGCCCAATCAGCTTTTTTTGTTGTTTTAACACCAATAAACAAAGAAATTCCTTGCATAATGTCAAAGATGTTTTCATCCCTGCTTCCATCTGGAGCAGTTTCTTTTTTATTGGCACTGCCATGAAGATTTATGATATAAATTTTATCAAATGTTCTCAGAAGGCTTCCACGCATTCCACGAAATGTTGGATTATCTAAATATCCATTATTAGATACAAAGGCAAGCACTCCTTCATTATTCTTATCAATAATCTGCTCGGAAAAACGGAAAAATTTTACATAGTCATCATTCAGCCAGTGCTTCTTTTCGCCAAAATCAGTTACCCCGTCCGTTTCAGTTTTGTATGCAGAAATGTCATAGGGGTTTGTAGATGCTGCCAGATATGGCGGATTGCCAATAATCACTTTGATCGGTCGACGGGCTTTCCAAGTGTCAGCGTTATAGGCCTCCTCTGTGATGGCTGCTGAGAAATCAAACAAAGTCAGCTGTTCTCCACGTTCCAAATTAGACATAGGCGGTGTCAGCGTGTTGGTTAGGAAAATGTTTATGGGAAGCTGAACAGCCGGCAAATGGCCTAGTGTTTCATCGATGGTGCGGCGGATTTTTAAGTGTGCAACAACGTAACTGGTCATCATAATCTCAAAGCCAATTAGGCGGGAAAGCAAGCCATTTTCCTGTTGAATATAGTTTTCATAAAATACCGATCGAGCACCAGAGAAATATGTGTTTTTAATGTATTTGATGATTTCCGATCCAAAGGAACCGGTGCCGCAGGCCGGATCCAAAATAGCCACACGGGGAACAGAAATTGTCATTTCGTCTGACCACTTGTTCTTCTTTATTTTATATGGAGCACATGGTACTTTTGTTGTGATTTGATCGTTATTGGATAGACCACCTTCAATACCAAAATCTTCAGACAAAATTTTATCTACGAATGAAATCAAATATTGTACGGCTTGAACTGGCGTGTAAAAAACGCCAAGAGATTTTCTTAATACTGGATCATAGAAAGTCAGAAATTCTTCATAAAAGTGAATAATTGTATCTTTCTTTTCATCCTTTTCCAGCAAATCAGAAATATTACAAATGCGGTATAAAGAACATAACTTATCAATAACACCTTCAAGAGTAGGGTGTTTTCTGCCGGTTCCTGCAATATGTAAAAAGAACTGTTTGAGAAGTTCGGATTCTTCTTGTAAATATTTGATAGCCTCATATCTATCAAATGAATCCGGTGTTGTGTCATTATATCTGGCAATAAATAACCCATAGACGATTGTCTGTGCATACATATCTGCAAACTCACGAGTGTTCATCAGAGGTCGAAGGTCTGATTTAATTCTACTATATAACCCATATAGCTCCATGAACATGGGCAGTTTCTTTTGGCTATCATTCAAAAGAGGTTGACCATTACCATCATCTTTAAGAATGCCAGAAATAATACTACGTATTGTACGGGCGTGCATAGCCATATACTCTGCTAGCTTAGTGGAGGATTTTATTTGTGCTGGATCACGAAGTAGAAAATCTTCTAAAAGGCTAAAAAAAAGCTCGATATTATCCTTTCTCAGGACTAATTCTCCGTTAACTAATTCCATAATTCGCAGACCGGTATACATCTCTGTATCTCCCGCACGCCAAAATCTCCATTCAAGATTGTCTGTTAAAATAGCGTTGCCATACCTGTCAGCTTCAATCTTAATCTGAGAGAGCGCTCTTTTATCAATGCCACCCACCTTTTTAACTTCAATGCCGGCAAACGGCTCGGTTTCTGTAACTTCTCCCTCGGTATGCCACAGTTTAATATCAATGTTTTCTCCGGACTGCCCCTTACGCTCGCCAGACAAATCACGGGCTGCACAGCCAATATCCATAAACAAAGCCATTATTGGAGCATTATAAGATGACTCAACATTTCCAAGCCGATATGCGTCACACACCGCCTTGAAGTATTTCGTGATAATTTCTGTTATATTGGGTTTCTCCATGTTAGCCTCCTGCTTGTTAATTAAGTAAATAGTAAATGAAAATTGTTTGCAATGCAATGAGCATAATGCGTTTTTGGATCCTATTTTAAAAAATTTTCTCCGAACACTGTAAAATCCCCTGATTTACTCTCTGTTTATGATGGGGAGATTTTTGAAGCAGGAACAATGAAAATATTATTAAAGCACCCTTTAATATCCTCTTGTGGTGGTGGGTAAGTTGAGAGATTTTTTACAAATAAAAAGAAAAGAGCAGGCTTAATCAAGAAAAATTTAAATTTTCTATTTTGACCTTGTAAAATAGCTGCTGCCTTTAGTGATAAGTAAGGGAGGTAGATTCTACTAGAGCAAGATCCACTATGAGATTCCCGTATCGCCAGTTCCTGGTCTCGCCGGTCATTCATAGTCGTGATCTTGCTGGGGATTACGATTCCCCATACCCTCGTTAACGGCACAGATGCCTGCAGGTTCCACATGAACAAAATGTGGAAGTATTACTGGAAGTATATCAGAAGGGACAGCTGATTATTTCCTGTGGACTGCAATTCTGTGTTTACTGCAGTATTAAAGAAAGAAGGGATTATTATGGCACCAAAGAAAAAACCAAAAGAATTAAAGCGCCGGAACAATATCACGGTAAAACTTACGGATATTGAACTAGAACTGTTGAATCAAAAAGCTGAAATGGCCGGAACTTCCAAAGCTGAATATTTGAGAAATCTGCTTATTGGTACTCCGATGAAAGTCCGCTATGAGATCGTCGCAGATATGCAGGATCTCCGAAAGCTGGCAGGTGAATACGGGAAAATCGGATCTAATCTTAATCAGATCGCTAAGTATTTTAATACCGGCGGTGAACGGTCTCTGGCGATGGAGGATGAGATCCGCCAATGCATTTCTGAATTGTTTGTTTTGCGAAAAGAAGTTTTAAGACTGGCAGGTGATTTTCGTGGCAGTGTTAAAACATATTAAAAGCAGGAATGCAAATTATTCGGATGCTCTGGAATATCTGTTATTTCAGCATGATGAAAAAAGCGGAAAAGTGCTCTATGATGATATGGGTCGGACACTCCTCCGGGAGGAATACTACATGGATGGATTGAACTGTGAGCCTATGGCGTTCGATGTGGAGTGTAAAAGGACAAATGCCATTTTTCACAAAAATCAAAATCAGAAAGCTATCAAAAGCCATCATTATATCATCAGCTTTGATCCGAAGGATGCGGTGGAATGCGGTCTTACCGGACAGAGAGCACAGGAACTTTCGATGGAACTGACTCGGAAAATATTTCCTGGATATCAGGCTCTCGTTGTTACTCACACAGACGGAGATAATCATTCCGGAAATATCCATACCCATATTGTGATCAACAGCGTTCGAAAATATGATGCACCTCGGGAGGAGTATATGACTCAGCCTGGTGATCACAAGGCAGGAAGAAAGCATCGATCTACTAATAAGTTTCTGGAGCATTTCAAAAAAGAAGTCATGGAAATGTGTGAACGGGAGGGACTCCATCAGATTGATCTGCTTTCTCCTGCTCCGGAAAAAGTGACTGAAGCGGAATTCCGGACACGGGCCCGCGGGCAGAAGAAAATGGAACAAATGAATCAGGCAATTAAAAAGGAAGGGCTTACGCCGACAGCTACAGTATTTCAGACCCAGAAGGATTTTCTGCGGAAAGCGATCAAGGAGTGTTCACGGATAGCGCGAAGTTTTGAAGAATTTCAGGATTTTCTTTTGGAAGATTACAACATTTCCGTAATTTTACAGAGAGGAAGATACCGGTATCTCCATCCGGATCGAAAGCAGAGGATTACAGAAAAGGCTCTGGGAACGGATTATGGATGTGAGTATCTGGAAGAGCTGTTTGAGAAAAATGCAGAGATGCCCCAAACTTCGACGGGAAAAAATAAAGAACATTTGGCTGAGTCGGATTATCATAAAGACTCCAGGGCCGTTTTTTACTGTCATACGCAGTCTCAATTGGTAAAGAATCTGCAGGTGAATGTGAAAGCCATGCAGAGTGAAGCTAATGCCCGTAATGTTAAGATCGGCAATCTGCAGCAGATGGCAAATACTTTGATCTATATTCAGGAGCATGGGTATGGCACGAGGCAGGAATTGGAAGCCGATATGGAAGATGCCAGAGATAATCTGCGGCAGGCGCAGAAAAGTGTGGAAACGCTAAACGCTGAATTGAAAACACTGAATTTACAGATTCATTACACCGGTCAGTATTTTGCCTCGAAAGGTGTATATGCGGAGTTCCTGAAAGCCAAATCAAAGAAGAAATTCCGTCAAGAGCATGCTTCTGAAATCAGGGATTATGAAGAGGCTCGCGATTGGCTGCATCATTTTTATCCGGATGGGAAGATGCTGCCGTTGAAAACTTTAAAAGTCCGGAAGATAGAAATGCTGAAACGAATCAATAAGCAGAAAGGTGTTGTCAGCAAATGTAGGGAACGCTGTACAGAATTGGAAATAATTCTTCATAATACAGATATGATCCTCAAAGGAAATTTTATCGAGAGACAGGAGTCTCGCAGAAAGACAGCGGATCATTCTCTATAAAAAAGATTTGAAAATTTTATAGATAACCTTGTATTCCCGCCTATGGCCTTTCTGATAAGTAAGGGAAGAATTAGAAACCAGGAGGCGAGAACATGAAATATATGTACATGACAGAGAAAGAACAGGAACTGCCATATTATCAATTCCCCAAGTTCCTGTTGGAGATGAACTTGAGCCAGAATGCCAGAGTGATTTATACGCTGCTGTATGATCGGGGAAGATTATCCCGGAAGAATCGGTGGACCGATGAGGATGGATATGTATATTCAGTATTCCCGATAGCCGAGCTTTCACGGAGATTTGGAAAGTGTCAGTCCTCTGTGAAATCCGCACTGAAAGAACTGGATGATGCCGGACTGTTGATCCGCAGAGCGTGGGGCGTTTCGAAACCAAAGCGTTTGTATATTCGGATTCCGGAAGACGCATTCTTTCAGCAAAAAGGTGAGCATACAGCGGTTGAAAACATGGCTTTAGGAGAGACACCAATGCATCCACTGGACGGACAGAAATCCGTCTCCCCGGTGGGTGGGAAGACGACGCCTAGTAAAGTAAAAGAAAAATATAAATGGAATAATAATGATCGAGTAAAGGCGCGAAGGAACCAGGGAATGCCAAATTATACCTGTGAGGAGGGAGAGAGTCTGTGAGGAGAGAGAAGATTGGAGATATGATATCAACAAAAGTGAAGAAGACGGATTTCATAGATGCCAATGGTATCCTGCACTGCGGAATCTGTGGGGAGCCTAAGGAAGCGATACTGCCACAGAAAATGCAAAAGTTCTTACATATGGAAAAGCGTTCCCGGCTATGCGCCTGCCAGAGAGAAGAACGTGAGCAAGAGGCAGAGCGTGTCAGACTGCAGGAGCATATCAGTCTGGTGAAACGTTTGCAGGATAATTGTTTTCAGTATAAAACATTTTCGAACGCTGTGTTTAAAGATCTGGATAGAGGGAGCAGACAGGAAACAATTGCCAGGAGGTATGTACAAAACTGGGAGAAAGTAAGAAAAGAGAATATTGGTCTTTTATTCTGGGGTGATGTGGGAACAGGGAAAACATATCTGGCGTCCTGTATTGCCAATGCACTGATGAAACAGGAAGTATCCGTGAAAATGGTAAATTTCAGCTACATATTGAATGTTGGATTTGAGTACCGTAATGAACTGATCCATTCGCTGTGCTATTTTGGACTGCTGATTATAGATGATTTTGGAACAGAGCGAGGAACAGATTATGGGCTGGAAACAGTGCATAGCGTTCTGGATGCCAGGTATAACAGTGGGAAACCGATGATCATTACGACCAATCTTTCTCTCCAGCAGATGAAGAATCCGGAAGATGAGATGCATAAAAAGATTTATGACCGGACAAAAAACTGTGTGCCTGTCCAGTTTGATGGGGAAAGCAGACGTCAAGCCGCGGGAAAAGATAAAATGGAGCAATTCAAAAAGATGCTGCTGGAAGCGGAGGAAACTATATAAAATGCCTTCAAAATCTATTCTAATCTGTGACGGATTTTCATAGGCTGTAAAAAATGGACAAGGAGGTGGGACTGCCGTGAAGAAGAAAAAGTTGAATTACCGCTTTCATGATCCGAATGATCCGGCAGTAGCTGCCGAGTACATATTGAAGGTGTTTATTGAGGCGAATCAGAAGAAGGTGGAAGAGGTGATCAGAAAGGCGAGTATGGAGAAACAGGTATCAGAAAATGAAGGAATACGAATTCAGGTTTGAAGATATGTTTTTTGAGATGAAAATCATCTGATACGATATTGCATCAGGTGATTTTTATATTAAAATAGAATAAAATGGGAATTATAGAGCAAAATATGAGATTTTATCTCAAATATTGTTTACAAAATAGAAAAAATGAATATAATAGAGGGTGAGAGAATATAAAATTGTGGTGTTGAAATAAAATGGAGGTAAACACAAATGTTATGCCAGTTTACAGTAAAGAATTTTAAAAGCATACGTGATGAAATGACATTTGACATGCAGGCAGCCGCCATTTCAGAGCATGAAGACAGGGTGATCAAAGATAGAGATGGAGAAATGTTCCTCCCGGTATCAGCGGTTTACGGACCAAATGGCGGGGGAAAGTCCAATGTGCTGGAAGCACTGCACAGTCTGGTGTTTAAGGTGCTGAGACCGCTATATGCGACTAGTGATAATGAAAATGCGGCAATCAGAATAAAAAGAATATTGATTGAACCGTTTGCTTTTTCTGCTGAAACAGTGGATGCACCGACAGAGTTTGAATTATTTTTCAGGACCGCATTAGCAGAATACCGCTACGAACTGACTGTCAGGAAAGATGTGATCGAGTATGAAAGACTGGACCGGGTAAAGCTGGAGACCGGACGCAGATCAGCGCTTTTTGAGAGGGATGAAAATGAAATCACGCTGAAGGGTGTTTTTTCAAAATTAAAGACAAGTGAAGATTTGTCTGAGACTTTGCCACTGCTTTCTTATTTGGGTATTACCTATGCAAAGAATGAAGTGGTGCAGGATGTATTGGGCTGGTTCGATGATGGAATCGACTTCCTGAATTACGGAAATCCACGTCAGGAACTACGTATGGCGATTTCAAATTCGGAACATGTGAAGAAACTGATGTTGGATATGATACAGGAAATGGATCTGGATATCGTGGACTTCCGGGTGGAAGAGAGAGAACATGATCGGATCGAAGTATTTACAAAACATGTCGTTGATGATTATGAGGCAGAATTAAATCTGTTCGATGAGTCCAGCGGAACAAAGAAGTTATTCGGTCTGCTTCCGTTCATTGCGAAGAGCCTCTCAGTGGGAACAACGCTGGTGATCGATGAATTGGATGCCAAGATCCATCCGGCTCTTTTGAAATATATCATTATGATGTTTAATGATATGACAATCAATAAACACGGGGCACAGATGATCTTTACATCTCACGATCTGTCTACAATGAACAGCGATGTGTTCCGGAGAGATGAAATCTGGTTTGTCGCAAAAGGGAACAAAGAGAATTCTAAATTGTACTCCTTGGTGGAGTTTAAAAATGACAAGGGCGAGTCAGTACGGAAAGATGCAAAATTCGACAAGCAGTACCTGGAAGGAAAGTATGGGGCTGATCCGTACCTCAGAAAAATCATAGATTGGGGGAAGGTTAATGCCTAAAAAAGCCGGAATGGAGGCGTGGAAGAAAAAACGACGCAAGGAATATCTGGAAAAGAGGGAATTCCGTTATTATATCTTCTGTGAGGGTCAGCAGACAGAGCCATTATACTTTGAAGGATTTAAAAGATATATTGAAGAAAATCCGATTTACCGGGATATGGTGCTGATCGAAATAGAACCTTGTCAGGCAGAAACCATGCGTGTAATCGGAATGGCAGAGAGATATGTGAAAAAGAACAAAATCCAGAAGGGGCAGATATGGTGCGTATATGACAAAGACAGTTTTCCGCCTGAAGACTTTAATGGAGTTGAACAGCGGGCAAGGCAGTTGAGCCGGGAAAACCCGGATCTGCAGTATCACGCAGCGTGGAGTAATGAGTGTATCGAATTCTGGTTTCTGCTGCATTTTGCATACTATACGTCTAATAATCACCGGACCGAATACATTTCATTTCTCAATGATAAGTTTCGGGAACTGGGAATTGGAAAATATCAGAAGAATATGAAAAGCATATTTGAGATCCTGATGGAAAAGGGAAATCCGAAACTGGCGATACGGTATGGGAAGAGGATTATAAAAGATGGACAAGGTAAGACGCCGACGGAGATAGCGCCGGGAACGAAGGTGTATGAGTTGGTGGAGGAACTGGCGAAGTATTTGCCGGAGAAAATTAATATAAAATTAAAGGATTAATAAGGAAGGAAATTATGATTTCATGACCCAAAAGGAGAATTCTGAAATAAAGAGAACATCTATTGATGAAAAAACAAAGCTAACTCTTTGGGGTGTGACCGCTGGGAGATGTGAAATTTGCAATAAATTACTTTATGTTGATTCTAAATATGGTGATGAAGCAAATTTTGCAGAAAATGCACATATTCATGCAGTGGGAGTAAAGGGACCGAGACACAAGGAAGATATGACACAGGATGAGATTAATAGTATTGATAATCTAATGCTTCTGTGTGCGGAACATCATCACTTAATAGATGTGAAACCGGAATATTATCTTGAAGGCTACCTGATAGAGTGCAAAAAACGGCATGAGGAAAGAATACGAAAGTTAACGGAAATTCAAGAAGATGCATCTTGTAAAATCGTGACGTTTTTTTCAAATATTGATTATATAGAGGTATATAATGATGAAAGGTTGCTTAAAAGAGCAGTTGTAAAGGAAAACTTATATCCAAGACAAGATACATCGATTTCTTTGGTCGAGGGGGCTCCAACACGATATGTTCCGACAAGGGAAAATTTGTTAGAAAAAGCGAAAGACTTAGAATATCAAGTGAAACAATTATACAGTAGTCTTGTGAAGAAAAGCGAAGTAGTTGCAATATTTGCATTAGCACCTCAACCGTTACTTATTAAATTGGGAGCATTGCTCTGTGACCAGTTGAATGTAAAAGTGTTCCAATGTCATCGCGAAGGAGAAAAATGGACTTGGCCAGAAACAGATTCCACAGAAGAATTCATTATTAGAAAGACATATGATCACTCTCAAGATACAATAGCTATGGTTCTTGATCTTAGTGCACAAATTCTTGATCAAAGAATTATCGATGTATTAGGGGAGAAATGTACTATTATTCATCTAACAATAGATTCTCCAAATCGATTGTTTGTAAAAAGTGAAAGAATACAAAATAAATTCATATGTTCTTTTCGAGCATTGATGGAACAAATTAAGAATGAGTATCCTATGGCAGATAAAATTTGCTTATTTCCAGCAATGCCAAATTCCTTAGCTGTTCGCGCGGGAATGGATATTATGCCTAAGGTAGATTTACCTGTAACTATATATGATGTACTTTCAGCAGGCGAAAAATTTGCTGAGACAATAACTATAGGGGGATAAAATATGTATTCAAAAGATTCATTGAATGATTTGTACAAATTAATTGCATCAAATATTGATATTAGTGAGGAAATGTTCGAGGCGGCAGAGGAAGAATATAAGGAATTAGGTAAGTGGATTGATAAACGGACGCCAGATTATAAAATCAGCATCTATCCTCAAGGTTCGTTTGCTTTAGGAACTGTGATACGACCTATTTCTAATGAAGACGATTATGATTTAGACCTTGTTTGCCAGTTCGCTGAAAGATATGGATTAACTGCAAAAGAACTTAAAGTGGATATTGTTAAGCCACTGCTTGTAGAATATAAAAAATCGAGTAGAGAAATTGAAGAAAAGCGTAGATGTTGGCATTTGGAGTATGCAGATGTTTCTCATTTTCATATGGATGTTATTCCGGCATATGCACTAGATTCATCCATCGAAATTACTGATCACGATGAAGAAGAGAATACATATAAATATATCGGAAGTAATCCGGCTGGATATATTTCCTGGTTTTTTGGGCGTTGTGCTAAGCAGAGAACTAGATTGTATGAACAATATATAAAGGACCATAAGCTAGTGGTAGCACAAGCAGATATTGAAGATGTAAAGCGTCGGAAGGTTAAAACACCATTACAAAGAGTAGTGCAACTTCTGAAAAGACATAGGGATGTTATGTTTGCAAATGACAACTCAGGAGACAAACCGATCTCAATTATTATTACAACCGTTGCTGCAACTTTATATAATGAGGAAGATAATATAATAGATGCCTTAAATAATATATTATTGAATTCTATAAAATGGATTGAAGATAATAAAAAAGACGGTGAATATTATATTGAAAATCCTAGTTATGAAGGTGAAAACTTCGCAGATAAATGGAATGAACATCCAGAGCGGGCCAAAGCATTTTATGATTGGATTAGACAAGCTACAAAAGATTTAATAGATGCTAAGCTATATGAAAATAATAGGATAGATATGGGTAGACACGTAAGCACAGTGTTCGGAGAAAATACTTCTAGAGGGGTGTTCTCTGCTATGGCCCAAAAAGATCAGCAAGATATTAAAAGAGGAAGTTTGAAAGTAGCTACAGCAACAGGTGCACTGGCTAGTACAGGAACAATCAAAGTTATGGCAAATCATCATCATGGCATATAGATTTTTGAAACCTAAAATTCGTACACTTATTCAACAGAGGATAAGTTTGGAACAGACCTATAGTGGGTTGATAGATTCCTGCGATATTTTTTGTGGAGAGTTAAGGTGTATGATGCATTTGCAACCATCTATGGAGTCTGAGACATATCTTGTTAAAATAACCTATAAATATACAGACAGATTTCCGAAGGTTTGGCTGTTACATCCTAAAGTAGAAAAAGTGAATGGAAAATATCCACATCATATATATGAGTGGGATAATAAAGGGCATCCTAGACTTTGCGTTTATTATCCAGGCTATAAAGAGTGGAATCCTAATATGGACATTGCAAGATCATTTATTCCCTGGATAGTGACATGGTTGAATACATATGAGTATTGGATTATAACCGGCCAGTGGATTTATGATGAATCGCCGCAACTATTGATTTAATAAAAGATATAAGATATATGATACACCAACCAATACACTAACTGAATTTACTCCTTTAGTTGGTGTATCGATTGGTGTTTTCGTGTAATTTTCCTCTGTACAAATTCCTTGTATCTGTTATAATCAAAATAGAAATAGTAACTGATTGTAACAGACGTAACAGAAAGGTAAGCGCTTATGAACATCGCAGCCTATTGCCGTGTCTCCACGGATAAATCTGACCAGCTGAATAGTTTAGAGACCCAGAAGCAATTCTTCACCGAATATGTTCAACGTACTGGTGATCATCTTGTTAAAGTATATGCAGACGAGGGCATTTCCGGAACCAAAATCAAAAACAGAAAAGAATTTTTACAAATGATGGCCGATGCTGAGCACGGCCTTTTTGATATGGTTGTTGTCAAGGATATTTCCCGTTTTGCCAGGAACACAGTGGATCTGCTCCAGAATGTACGGAGATTAAAGACATTGGGAATAGAGACACAGTTCCTTACTGCCAATATGACCAGTATGGGAAATAGTGAATTTGTCCTGACTATATTCGGCGCCCTGGCACAGGAGGAAAGTGCCAATACATCAAAGCGTATCAAGTTCGGTAAAAAAGTGAATGCGGAGAAAGGCAGGGTGCCAAATATTGTTTACGGATACGATAAAACGATAGGGGATTATTTCAATCTGACGATCAATGAGAAAGAGGCGAAAGTGATTCGTCAGATTTTCCAGTGGTACATTCAGGACGGTTTTGGCTGTGCATCCATTTCCAATAAACTGAATGAACAGGGGATTCGGACGAAACGGAACTGCCGATGGAGCCAGAATGCCATCAGCCGTATCCTTACGAATGAACTCTATACCGGAAAGATAATTAATGGCAAACAGGAAGTAGCAGATTTCCTCACTGGCCAGCGGAAGGAAAAGGATGAGACGGAATGGCTTGTGACGGAGCGGCCGGAACTGAAGATTATTGATGCGGAAGTGTTTGAGCAGACACAGAAGATCCTCCATTCCCGTCATCAGGCATTTAACTTGAATCATGAAAGGCAGAGCAACAAGTATCTTTTCTCCACACTAATCAAGTGCAAAGAATGCGGCTGGTCGTTCCGCCGGACGGTCCGTAAGTATAAGAATACCTATGTCCGCTGGGTGTGCTCAGGGCATAACGGACGGGGCGCAGATTCCTGCCCTAATACGGTGACACTGGATGAGGAGGAATTGATTGAAGTTCTACAGGAATATTTTGCAAATGTATTGAAGAACAAAAAGAAAGTGATCCAGTATGTGGTAAAGGAATTCCAGCGGGTATATAAGGCGAAAGATGAAAATGTGGAGTACGAAAAAGAACTGCGGGACAAGCTTTCAAAACTGAAAGCCATGCGTGAGAAATACATGGATATGTACACCGATGATCTGATCACACGCCAGGAGCTCAATGACCGGATCGGCGGGGCAAGGCAGGAGATCGAGCGCCTGGAAAATGAACTGAAAATGGTTTCCTATCAGATCACCAAGGGAGACCAGTTGGAGGAACTATTGAATACAACTTTCAGGGAAATTGAGGATACCACGGATATGCACCAGATGACGAACACGCAGCTGAAAAAGATCATCCAGAAGATCGAGGTGGACAAGGACGGAAACGTGGATATTTACCTGAAACTTCTGGGAGATCTGGGGCTGGATGAAACGGTATTGATCGAAGATGAATCTGCTGAAAATAAAACAGTTCAAAATCATCACGACCGCACATAAGGATGTGACAGAGCGTTTATGGCAGGTGAATCCGGCCCTGGCGGCAGAAGCCAGGAAGGTGCTTGATGTCAACAAATCTGAACGCCATATCCGGGGCGGCCTTGCTACAAGGGAGAAGTATCTGCATCAGCATGCATAAAAATTTGCTGTTGCATTATTGGAAAAATATGTTAATATAGTGCCTGTGAAAAGGAGAGGTTACTATGAACAAAAGATTAGTTGTCTTTCAGGGCCCAAATGACGTTGTGGAATTCGTAAGGAAGGTCACGAAATATCCATATGATATGGATATGAAGCACGGAAGGTATATCGTTGACGCGAAATCTTTGCTCGGCCTTATGAACCTTGGATTCCAGAAAAAGATTGAATTAAAAGTCTATGGCGACGATTGTGAGGAGCTTTGGAACGATATCAGAGAATTTGTAGCGGCATAGAAATGCAGCAGCAAAAGGACTATGCAGGGGTAAAGCAGATATGCTTTGCTCCTGTTTTTATATGCGCTTATCGGAAACTGCATTGACAAATATTCGTGAAAAGAGGATAATGGTTCGAGTCGGAAAGGAAGATGAGGGAACTTGAAAAGTTTGGTACAAAAGAAGGATAGAAGCCATTATCTGTTCAGTAACCGGGAGCTTACTGCTTTGATCATCCCGCTGATCATTGAACAGATGCTGGCTGTGCTGGTGGGGATGGCCGACAGTATCATGGTGGCGAGCGTCGGGGAAGCAGCAGTGTCTGGTGTTTCCCTGGTAGACAATATTATGGTGCTGCTGATCAATGTGTTTTCAGCGCTGGCCACAGGAGGCGCTGTCGTGGCGGGGCAGTATCTGGGACAGGGAAGAAAGGAAGGTGCCAGAAAGGCTGCAGATCAGCTGGTTTGGTTTATCACGATCTGCGCAGTGGCGATTACATTGCTCATTTATGTCTGCCGCTACTGGATCCTGCATGGCGTGTTCGGACAGATTGATGCTGAAGTGATGGGACATGCCAATACCTATCTTTTGATCGTAACGGCATCAATTCCCTTTATAGCATTATATAACGGCGGCGCGGCCATTTTCCGGACGATGGGAAATTCCCGGATCTCCATGCGGGTATCTATTGTGATGAACATCATCAATGTGACGGGAAATGCGATCCTGATTTATGGAGTACACATGGGAACTGCCGGAGTGGCGATCCCGACGCTGGTTTCCAGAATCGTTGCGGCGGTTTTGATCATGGTGCTTCTCTGTGACAGCCGGAGAGAAATATCGGTGACCCCGTCGCTGAACTATCGTCCTGATTTTATGCTGATCAGGAAAATCCTGAGCGTTGGAATACCAAATGGACTGGAAAACAGTATGTTTCAGCTGGGAAAAATTATTGTGCTGAGCCTGGTTTCTACCTTTGGGACTTATGCAATCGCGGCCAATGCTGTTTCCAATACACTGGCTTCGTTCCAGGTCCTGCCGGGAATGGCCATTGCACTTGCGGTTACTACCGTGATCGCCAGATGCGTGGGTGCCGGAGATTATGAGCAGGTAAAATACTATACCAAGAAGCTTATTCTGATCACCCACGGAGCGCTGGTAATTACAAATGTTGTCATTGTGGTGGCGCTTCCATTCATCTTAAAGGTTTACCATCTGTCGGATATCACAGCAGAGACAACTTCGCAGATCGTTATTTTTTATGCAGTCTGCAGCGTGCTGTTCTGGCCGTTATCATTTACCCTCCCGGCTACATTCCGGGCATCCGGTGATGCGAAAATGTGTATGATCATTTCGGTGGTGTCTATGTGGATATTCCGGGTCATTTTCAGCTATGTGCTGGGCGAATATCTGGGCATGGGCGTATTCGGAGTATGGGTGGCTATGATCATCGACTGGCTGGTACGGGAGAGCTGTTTTGTGATAAGGTACCGCAGCGGGAAATGGAAACACCAGGCTATTTCTTAAGGGGAATTTTCGCAGGAACGTAGAAAAATGTCATTGTAAAAGTGGATTTCCTACTTTATAATAAATAAATACAATGATTTTCGAAAAAGAAAATGTAGTTGTTTTGACAGTGTATATAAGGAGGAACAAGGGTGAAAAGAGAGTTAGTCATTGTCCTGGATTTTGGCGGGCAGTATAACCAGCTGGTGGCAAGACGTGTCCGGGAATGTAATGTATATTGTGAGATTTATTCTTATCGGATTGATATTGAAAAGATCAAAGCCATGAATCCTAAGGGAATTATCCTGACCGGAGGACCAAACAGCTGTTATCTGGAGGATTCCCCCACATATTCCAGAGAATTATTTGAACTGGGAATCCCGGTACTTGGCCTGTGCTATGGGGCGCAGCTGATGATGCATGTGCTGGGGGGCAAGGTAGAACGTGCAGACGTGAGAGAGTACGGCAAGACGGAAGTCCTGATCGACAAGAAGACTTCCAAAGTATTCCAGGATGTATCTGAAAAGACTGTATGCTGGATGAGCCATTTCGATTACATTTCAGAGATTGCACCGGGATTTGAGATCACAGCGCACACAGCAGACTGCCCGACAGCAGCGGCAGAAAATGAAGAAAAGAAGCTGTATGCGATCCAGTTCCATCCGGAAGTGCTTCACACACAGGAAGGAACGAAAATGCTCTTTAACTTTGTGCGGAATGTCTGCGGATGTGCAGGAGACTGGAAGATGGACTCCTTTGTAGAGAGTTCCATCGAGGCAATCCGTGAGAAGGTGGGAGACGGCAAGGTATTGTTGGCGTTATCCGGCGGCGTGGATTCATCTGTGGCAGCAGGACTTCTTTCCAGAGCTATCGGAAAGCAGCTGACCTGTGTATTTGTTGATCATGGCCTCCTCAGAAAAAATGAAGGGGACGAAGTAGAGGCAGTCTTCGGACCGGAAGGGGATTTTGACCTGAATTTTATCCGTGTCAATGCACAGGAAAGATATTATGGCAAGCTGGCCGGTGTGACAGAGCCGGAGCAGAAGCGTAAGATTATCGGCGAGGAGTTTATCCGCGTATTTGAGGAAGAGGCAAAGAAGATCGGTGCCGTAGACTTCCTGGCGCAGGGAACTATTTATCCGGATGTGGTAGAGAGCGGTCTGGGCGGAGAATCCGCTGTGATCAAATCTCATCATAACGTAGGCGGACTTCCGGATTACGTTGATTTTAAAGAAATCATCGAGCCGCTTCGTGATCTTTTCAAAGACGAAGTAAGAAAAGCAGGACTGGAACTGGGACTTCCGAAAGAACTGGTATTCCGTCAGCCGTTCCCGGGACCGGGACTCGGTATCCGTATCATCGGAGAGGTGACGGCAGAGAAGGTAAAGATCGTGCAGGATGCTGACGCTATTTACCGGGAAGAGATCGCAAATGCCGGACTGGACCAGGAAATCAATCAGTATTTTGCGGCGCTGACTAATATGCGTTCTGTTGGCGTCATGGGAGACGAAAGGACTTATGACTATGCAGTGGCGCTGCGTGCGGTGAAGACGATTGATTTCATGACAGCCGAGGCGGCGGAGATTCCGTATGAGGTGCTGCAGAAGGTGATGAGCAGGATCATTAATGAGGTCAAGGGGGTTAACCGGGTATTTTACGATCTGACCAGTAAACCGCCGGGGACGATAGAGTTTGAGTAAGTAAAGAAATCTGAGAACCCGCATAAACAGGGCGTTTGCGACGCATTAGGGGTCTATTTGATAACAAAATGATAACACTGGCTGAAAAGCATTTATTCATTTTTCGTCAGAGGTTATCAGGTAAAATCCAACTGAAACCAATAGAAAAGGTCTTACTGAATTGAGTGAAATCAATTTGGCAAGACCTTTTTTTAATTTAATAATAGATGATAATTACTGATTTGCGTTCCGTTTTTCTTTACGGGCAGAAAGCCAGGCGTTAATACCTATTTTAGCTATTGTTACAAATATAATAGCAATTATTGGTGCTAAAAAAGCTGATGAAGTTCCCAACGGTGAAGCAAGGGCAACTGATATAATCCCAACAATATAGTTTTGTGCTGCACCAGATTCTTTTAATATAGCCAATCGATCATCTTTA
>ERZ894229.883-NODE-883-length-18406-cov-8.0904_pt1 | contig 18406 bp, 17 predicted proteins | sample MGYA00380295_ERZ894229 | MGnify/ENA primary metagenome ERZ894229 (study PRJEB32331, sample SAMN06328479) | human gut metagenome | biome: human gut microbiome; feature: stool | host: Homo sapiens | collected 2014-09-17 ... | reverse complement strand
CTATTGATGTTTTTATAAATACAGCCATTATTGTATTAATTACTATTATTGTAAGAAGTATTTTTACTATTTTAGCTAATCGAATGAGTTTTCAATCATCTAAAACAATAAAGAAAAAACTTCGAACAATGATTTATGATAAACTACTTAAAATTGGATTATCATACAAAGAAAAAATAAAAACTTCTGAAGTAGTTCAAGTAGCTGTCGAAGGGGTAGAGCAGCTCGAAACATATTTTGGAGCATATTTACCACAATTTTTTTATGCTATGATAGCTCCAATAACATTATTTATTGTAATAAGTTTTATCAATGTTGTTGTAGCAGGAATATTATTGATTTGTGTACCATTGATTCCTATTTCTATTGCGATAGTACAAACATGGGCAAAGAAATTATTATCTAAATATTGGGGTCAATATACATCTTTAGGTGATACGTTTCTTGAAAATTTACAAGGACTAACTACTTTAAAGATCTATCAAAGTGATGAGTTTAAAAATAATGAAATGAATATTGAAGCTGAGAAATTTAGAAAGATTACAATGAAAGTTTTAATTATGCAGCTTAATTCCATTGCGATTATGGATTTAGTTGCTTATGGTGGTGCAGCTTTAGGAATGATTGTTTCTGTTTATTACTATTTAAATGGTCAAATTAATTTATTTGGATGTGTTTTTATTATTTTGTTATCTGTAGATTTCTTTATTCCAATGCGACAATTAGGTTCATTTTTCCATATTGCAATGAATGGAATGGCAGCAAGTGATAAAATCTTTAAAATAATAGATTTAAAAGAAAATAATTTATCTACAGCTCAATTCCCAATTAATAACTATGATATTAAACTTAATCAGTTGAGTTTCAGTTATGAAGAAAATAATGATGTTCTATCAAATATTGATATGAATATTTCTAAAGGTGAGTTAATTGGGATTGTAGGTGAAAGTGGAAGTGGTAAATCTACTTTAGCTGCAATTTTAACAGGAAGAAATAAAGGTTATCGAGGAAGTGTTAAGGTAGGTAGTGTAGATTTAGCTAAGATTAGTGAAAATAGTTTAATGGAAAATATTACTTATATAGGTAATCAAAGTTATTTGTTTAAAGGAACTGTTAGAGATAACTTATGTATGGCTAAAAAAGATGCTAGTGATAAAGAATTATGGGATGTTTTAAAACAAGTTAATTTGAGTCAGTATTTTAAAGAACAACAAGGACTTGATACTAAATTATTAGAAAAAGCTAGTAATTTATCAGGTGGACAACGACAAAGATTAGCTCTTGCTAGAGCATTATTACACGATAGTCCAATTTATATATTTGATGAGGCAACATCAAATATTGATGTTGAAAGTGAAAATGAAATAATTAATCAAATATATGAACTTTCTAAAACAAAAACAATTATTATGATTTCACATCGACTGGCAAATGTTGTAAAAGCAAATTGTATATACGCATTAGATAATGGAAAAGTAATTGAATCAGGAAGTCATGAAGAATTATTAAATAATCATAATATATATTATCGTTTATGGAGTAAACAAAAAGAATTAGAAACATATGGTATTGGAGGGATAAATAATGAAGCAGCGTAGTGGATATAAAGTGATGTTATCTCTTATTAAATTAGTAAAGCCACTGACCCTTTATATGATTCTTGCAATATTAATGGGATTAATTGGACATCTTTGTGCTAGTTTTATAACTATTTTAGGTGGCTATGCAATTTTAGATGTTTTAAATTTTAATATTGGGATAAATTTAAGTACTATTTTTATTATTATTCTTTTATGTGCTTTGTTTCGTGGCGTTTTTCGATACATAGAACAATCATGTAATCACTATATTGCTTTTAAATTATTAGCATTGCTTCGAGATAAGGTCTTTGTTGCTTTAAGAAAATTGTGTCCTGCTAAATTAGAAGGTCGTGATAAAGGGAATCTAATTGCAGTTATTACCTCTGACATAGAATTATTAGAAGTGTTTTATGCTCATACTATTTCACCGATTGTAATTGCATTATTATTTTCGATAATTATGATTGGATTTATTGGAAGTTATCATTGGTTATTAGGAATAATAGCATTTATGGCATATTTGTTTATTGGTCTTATTATTCCGTTAATCATTTCTAAATTAAACGGTAATGATGGTTTAAAATTTAGAACTAAATCAGGAAATCTTAGTAGCTTTGTATTAGATAGTTTACGTGGATTATCAGAAATTCTACAGTATAATAACAGTCAAAAGCGTTTATTAGATATGGATGAATATACTGATGAGCTTATTGTAGAAGAAGAAAAAATGAAAATAAATTTAGGTAGAAATACAGCAATAACAAATAGTATCATTTTAATTTTTGATTTTTTAATGTTATTTATTTCAGCTTTATTATATCAAAAAAATATCATTGGTTTTAATGGTGTCTTAATTTCAACATTAGCATTATTTTCATCATTTGGTCCGGTTATTGCTTTAGCTAATCTAGGAAGTACTTTACAAAATACTTTTGCTGCTGGAAATCGAGTTTTAGATATTTTAGAAGAAGAACCGGTTGTAAATGAAGTAACTGGTAATAAAGAAATTGAATTTTTAAATGCTGAAGCAAAAGATGTTACTTTTTCATATGATGATGAAATCATTTTATCTAATCTATCGTTAAAAATACCTAAAAATTCTATTACTGGAATTGTAGGATGTAGCGGTAGTGGAAAATCAACTTTACTTAAATTATTTATGCGTTTTTGGGATGTTAAAGACGGTAGTATAAAAATATCTGATGAAGATGTTTCTAAAATAAATACAAGTAATCTACGTAATATGGAAAGTTTTGTTAGTCAAGAAACTCATCTTTTTCATGATAGTATTAAAAATAATCTTTTAATTGCAAAGTTGGATGCAAGTGATGAAGAAATTGTTGAAGCATGTAAAAAAGCAGCTATTCATGATTTTATTTTAACGTTACCAAAAGGATATGATACACCAGTAGGTGAATTAGGTGATACATTATCAAGTGGTCAAAAACAAAGGATTGGTTTAGCTAGAGCCTTTTTACATAATGCTCCATTTATGTTACTGGATGAACCAACTAGTAATTTAGATAGTTTAAACGAAGGAACGATTTTAAAAGCAATTAATGAAGAAAAAGAAGATCGAACAATTGTATTAGTATCACATCGCCAATCGATAATGAGAATTGTTGATAATGTCTATTGTGTTGAACATGGGAGAATAAGTTGATGAAAGATAAAATTGTTGAAAAACGTGAAAAAGAAAAACAGATGATTAAAGAAATGATTAGCTTGTATTGTCGTAAAAATCATCATAGTAAACAATTATGTACAGATTGTAATGAACTTTTAAATTATGCAAATATGCGAATCGATAAATGTCCTTTTATGGAAACAAAAACATTTTGTTCTAAATGTAAAGTACATTGTTATAAACCAGATATGCAAAAGAAAATAAAAGAAGTTATGCGTTTTTCAGGACCAAGAATGCTTTTTTATCATCCCATTTTAGCATTGCGACATCTTATTGAAAGTAGAAAGGAAAATTAATATGAAAATAAAAAGAGGATTATTGATTGTTATAGGATGTATTGGTGTAGTATTTGGAGCAATTGGTGCTATTTTACCTTTGATTCCAGCGTTTCCATTTTTACTTTTAGCTACAATCTGTTTTACTAAAAGTTCTAAACGACTAAATGATTGGTTTGTTAGTACTAAGTTATATAAAAGTAATTTAGAGAGTTTTGTAAATGGTAAAGGAATGACTTGGAAAACTAAGATTAGAATCATGATATTAGTTACAATCCTAATGACAGTTGGATTTGTAATGATGAATCAAGTAGTTGTTGGTCGAATTGTATTAGGGTTAGTATGGTTATTTCATATTATTTATTTCATTTTCGGAATTAAAACAATTAAAACGATAAAATAAGGATGCAAATTGCATCCTTTTCACTTTATAAATGGCTGACATGGGTATAATTCTTTTAACTTATATGTTTTCTTGGTATAATAGAGACGACTTAAAGGAGGCAGACAAATGCATCAATTTAAATTAGTTTCTCCCTTTAAACCAATGGGAGATCAAATAGAAGCAATCGATAAATTAGTTGCCGGAGTTAAAGCCGGTAAAAAAGAGCAAGTTTTACTTGGGGGAACGGGAACTGGAAAAACATTTACAGTTTCTAATGTTATTGCTGCTGTTAATAAACCGACGCTTGTTTTAGCTCATAATAAGACTTTGGCAGGTCAATTATATTCTGAATTAAAAGAATTTTTTCCTGAAAATCGCGTAGAATATTTTATTTCAAACTTCGATTTTTATCAGCCTGAAGCATATATTCCAGGTAGGGATTTATATATTGATAAAAATGCTAAAACTAATTATGAAATAGAGATGCTTAGAAGTGCAGCGATGAATTCATTAATTGAACGTGAAGATGTTATCGTGGTAGCATCAGTAGCATCAATATATGGGTTAGGAAACCCTGAACAGTATAAAGAAATGATTTTTGCTTTACGGGTTGGTCAAGATATTGATCGTAAAGAATTACTTACATATTTAGTTGATCGTCAATATCAACGTAATGATATTGAACAGACAAAGGGAACTTTTAGAGTTCGCGGGGATGTTATTGAAATTGTCCCAGGACACACTGAAAACTGGTTAATTAGAATTGAATTATTTGGAGATACAGTTGAAAGAATAACCGAGGTCGATCCGTTAACAGGTCATGTTTTAGGAGCTTATAATACTTATACAATTTATCCAGCGTATGGTTATGTCACAAAAAAAGAACAGATTTTAAAAGCTTGTGATACAATTACCAAAGAACTAGAAGAAAGATTAAAAGAATTTAAAGATGAAACAAAACTTTTAGAATATGAACGTTTAGATCAACGAACACGTCATGATGTAGAAATGTTAAGAGAAGTAGGAATGTGTCCAGGAATTGAAAACTATTCTCGACACATCGATGGTCGTAAAGAAGGACAACGTCCTTATACATTAATTGATTATTTTCCTAAAGATTTTTTAATGATCGTTGATGAAAGTCATGTTATGTTACCACAAGTAAGAGGAATGTATAATGGCGATCGTTCAAGAAAAGAAACATTAGTAGAATATGGTTTTAGATTACCGAGTGCCTTAGATAATCGTCCTCTTAGATTTGAAGAATTTGAAAAAATAATTAATCAAGTTATTTATGTATCAGCAACTCCTGGTGATTATGAATTGGAACATGTTAATAATGAAGTAGTTGAACAAATTATTCGTCCTACCGGTTTACTTGATCCTAAAATTGAAGTACGTCCAACTGAAAATCAAATCGATGATATCATTAGTGAAATAAAAATTCGTCAAGAAAAAAATGAAAGAGTCTTAATCACAACTTTAACTAAACGAATGGCTGAAGATTTAAGTGCTTATTTAAAAGAACTAGGAATTAAAGTAGCATATTTACATAGTGATACAAAAACATTAGAACGAACTGAAATATTAAGAGATTTACGGATTGGTAAGTATGATGTTTTAGTAGGAATCAACTTATTAAGAGAAGGTCTAGATTTACCTGAAGTTAGTTTAGTATGTATTCTAGATGCAGATAAAGAAGGTTTTTTACGTAGTAATCGTTCGTTGATTCAAACAATTGGTCGTGCTGCGCGTAATAGTAATGGGGAAGTTATTATGTACGGTGATAAGATAACAGATTCAATGGCTTATGCCATTGAAGAAACCAATCGACGTCGTAAAATTCAAGATGCTTATAATAAAGAACATAATATTATTCCAACTACAATTCATAAAGAAATTCGTGATGCTATTCGCGGTCAAGAAGTTATTGATGATGCAGCAAGTTTAGTAAAGAAAGGTCGTAAGGCTAGTAAGAAGGATAAACAAGCAATGATTCATGAGTTAGAAAAACAAATGAAAGATGCAGCTAAAGTACTTGATTTTGAAAGAGCAATGGAACTTAGAGATATTATTATGGAGTTACAAGGTGAAAAATAAGTTTAGATTTTGTAATTGCGCAAATAAAATTTTTGAAGATATTTATAATCAAAACGGTCGAGCATTTTTAGTTGGTGGCATAGTTCGGGATATGTTGATGTATGGTCATGTGGATTATCATGATGTTGATGTTGAGGTTTATGGTTTATCAATTGAACAATTGGAAAGTATTTTGAAAAAATATGGTCATGTAAATTGTATTGGTAAATCATTTGGCATTTTAAAATTGGATGTTTTAGCTAATTATGATTTTGCGCTTCCTAGAACGGAAGTTAAAATTGGTAATAGTCATCAAGATTTTAAAGTAGAAGTAAATAAAGATCTTGATTTAAAGACAGCGGCTTTAAGAAGAGATTTAACAGTTAATGCACTAATGTATGAAATCAAGACAGGAAAAATTTATGATTTTTATGGTGGGATTGATGATTTAAATAAACGTACTTTAAGAATGGTTGATAAAAAAACATTTGAAGAAGACCCACTTAGAGTTTTAAGAGTAGCGCAGTTTGCATCAAGATTTGAATTTTTTGTTGAAGCAAAAACAAAAAATATCTGTAAAGAAATGGTAAAAAAAGGAATGTTGAAATATTTAAGTAATGAACGAGTATTTCAAGAATACAACAAGCTCCTTTTAAGTAATCGACCATCAATTGGCTTATCATTTTTAAAAGACATTAAAGCATTATATCCCTGTCTTGATGTTTTATCATCAACAATGCAAAGATTAGATTATCACCCAGAAGGTGATGTTTGGAAACATACTTTATTAGTAACTGATTTAGCAGCTTTATGTCGTCATAAAACTGCTTATCCCCTTGGATTTATGTGGGGCGCTTTGTTGCATGATATTGGAAAACCAATCGTTACAACTAAAGAGGGTCATGCTCCTAAACACAATGAAGCCGGAGTAAAGGTATTTGATGAACAATTAAAGTCTTTGATCATGGATAAAAAATTACAAAAGTATATTAAAACAATTATTTATTATCATATGCATTTAATGAATATGGTTAGAAATGGAGCAAAGGATTATAGTTATTTAAGGATTTTAAAAGAAATTGATGGAATAGTTAAAATTGAAGACTTAATTTTAATTACAAAATGTGATAAACTAGGTAGATATAAAGATGAACATGAAAGTATAAATCATTTTGATTCAATCATGAAAGAAAAGATGTTTAGATTAGGAACTAGTTGTAAAAAGGCGATTGTTGGTGGAAATGATTTAAAAAAGCTAGGAATAAAACAAACATCTAGATATAAAGAGTTATTAGAATATGCTTATGATTTACAATTAAAAGGTCATGATAAATCATCGATTTTGAAAATGATAAAAGGTAGGTAGGATATGAAAAATGATAAACTAGTTATTAAAGGGGCTAGAGAAAATAATTTAAAGAATATAAATATTGAAATACCTAAAAATAAACTTGTAATTATGACCGGATTATCTGGTTCTGGGAAAACTTCTTTGGCATTTAATACTATTTATGCTGAAGGACAACGTCGTTATGTTGAATCATTAAGTGCTTATGCAAGACAGTTTTTAGGAAATATGGAAAAACCTGATGTTGATAGTATCGAAGGGCTTTCTCCAGCGATAGCAATCGATCAAAAAACAACATCTAATAATCCCCGTTCAACAGTTGGAACGGTTACTGAGATATTTGATTATTTAAGATTGTTGTATGCAAGAATTGGTAAGGCATATTGTCCAGAGCATAATACGGTTATTGAATCGCAAACGATTAAACAAATGGCGGATATTATTGATCAATATCCAGATGGTAGTAAGTTACAAGTACTAGCACGAGTTGTAAAGAATCAAAAAGGAACGTTTAAGGATTTATTTGAGGATTTATTAAAAGATGGTTATATTAGAGTTCAAGTTGATGGTGAAGTTAGATTATTAGATGAAGGAATTGAGCTTGATAAAAATAAGAAGCATAATATTGATGTAGTTATTGATCGAATTATCAAAAAAGAAGGATATCGTAGTCGTTTGATTGATTCTTTGGAAGTTGGGCTTAAATTAACTGGTGGTGAAGTTATTGTTGCTAATTTAAGTGATGGTAGTGAAAAGTTGTTTTCTGAGCATTTAGCTTGTCCAATTTGTGGTTTTAGTGTTCCTAAATTAGAACCACGTCTATTTTCTTTTAATAACCCATTAGGAGCTTGTCATGATTGTCGTGGTTTAGGTGTTAAAAATGAAGTTGATGTTGATTTATTGATTCCTGATTGGAATTTGAGTATTAATCAAGGGGGAATTAGATATTTTAAAACATCAGTAGGTACGGATCGAATTGAATGGCAAAGATTTTTGATTTTGTGTAAAACATATAAGATAGATTTAGATAAGCCGTTAAAAGATTTTTCTAAAAAAGAATTGAAAATAATTTTAGAAGGTTCTAATAAACCCATAACATATGAAATTATATCTAGTAGTGGAAATGTTTCTAAAACAACTAAACCAATTGAAGGGGTAAAAACTTTAATTGAAAGAAGATTTGAAGAAACAACTTCATCTTGGTCTAAAGAATGGTATGCTTCATTTATGGCAGAACATACTTGTCCTACATGTAAGGGAAGAAGATTAAATGATCAAGTTTTAAGTGTACGAGTTGGAGGATTAAATATTAGTGAATTTACTGATATGTCAATTCAAAAAGCATTAGAATTTGTTGAAGAATTAAAATTGAACGAATATGAAAGTAAAATTGCTCATTTAGTTTTAAAAGAAATTAAAGATCGTTTAGGATTTTTAAATGATGTAGGATTAGGATATTTAACACTATCAAGAAAAGCCGGAGGATTATCTGGTGGAGAAGCTCAACGTATTCGTTTAGCGACACAAATTGGCTCAAGATTAACCGGTGTTTTATATGTATTAGATGAACCTTCAATTGGGTTACATCAACGTGATAATGATAAATTGATTGCGACTTTACAAAATATTCGTGATTTAGGTAATAGTGTTTTAGTTGTTGAACATGATGAAGATACAATGCGTGCAAGTGATTTTATTGTTGATATTGGCCCTGGCGCTGGTGTCCATGGTGGTAAGGTCATTGTTGCTGGAACGCCTGAAGAAGTAATGGCATGTAAAGAATCGATTACGGGACAATATTTATCAGGACGATTAAAAATAGATGTTCCTAAAAAACGTCGTAAAGGAAACGGCAAGTATATTTGGATCAAAGGAGCTAAAGAAAATAATTTAAAAAATATAAATGTAAAATTCCCACTTGGCTGTATGTGTGTTGTTACAGGGGTTTCTGGTAGTGGAAAGAGTACTTTAGTAAATGAAATTATGGGTAAAGCAATGATGGCAAAAATCTATCATTCTAAAGAAAAACCTGGTAAACATAAAGAAATATTAGGTTTAGAAAATATTGATAAAGTTATTGAAGTTAGCCAAGATCCAATTGGAAGAACGCCACGTTCTAATCCGGTTACATATACTGGAGTATTTGATGATATTCGTGATTTGTTTGCACAAACTAATGAGGCTAAAATGCGTGGTTATGATAAAGGTCGTTTTAGTTTTAATGTTAAAGGTGGCCGTTGTGAAGCGTGTCAAGGTGATGGTCTAAAACGCATTTCAATGCATTTTTTACCTGATGTCTATGTTCCATGTCAAGAATGTGGTGGAAAAAGATATAATGAAGAAACTTTACAAGTAACATATAAAGATAAAAATATATATGATGTTTTAGAAATGACGATAGAAGAAGCGGTAGAATTCTTTGATAATTTACCGAGAATAAAAAATAAATTACAAACTTTAAAAGATGTTGGTTTAGGTTATATTAAATTAGGACAAAGTGCGACTACTCTTTCTGGAGGAGAAGCGCAAAGAGTTAAATTAGCTAGTGAATTGCAAAAAAAAGCAACTGGAAAAACAGTATACATTTTAGATGAACCAACAACGGGATTACATAGTGATGATGTATCGAGATTGATTACAGTTTTACAGCGAATTGTAGAACAAGGAGATACAGTTATAATTATTGAACATAATTTAGATGTAATTAAAGTAGCTGATTATATTATTGATTTAGGACCTGAAGGTGGCGATGGTGGTGGAAAAGTCGTTGTATCAGGAACACCTGAAAAAGTTGCGGCTTGTAAAGAAAGCTATACAGGAAGTTTTTTAAGAAAGATGTTGTAGGAGGGTATAAATATGCCAAAGTCAATTACCATTGGAGAGATATTAAATAAGGAGCAGTATGTTCAAGTTACTGGAAATGAGGATGCCTTAAAAAGACCAATATATGTTGCAGAAATAAATCGTCCAGGATTTGAATTAGCCGGTTTTTTTAAACATAGTGATTTTCGTAGAATAATTATATTTGGTGACAAAGAATCAGCATTTATTAGTGAAATGTCTGAAGCTAGACAACGTGAGATATTTCCATTTTTAGTTAATGATGAGGTACCATGTATTATTATTGCAAAAGGAAATGAATGTCCACCAATTTTGATGGAAATAGCTAAAGAAAGAGAATTTCCAATCTTTGTAACTGAAGTATCTACCGGAAGAGTTTCAATTGAATTAACTAGTATTCTTGATGAAGCTTTAGCCCCAGAAACATTAATTCATGGTGTGTTTTTAAATATTTATGGTAAAGGGGTTATTATTAAAGGTGATAGTGGAATCGGCAAATCAGAGATTGCATTAGAGTTAGTTAAAAGAGGTCATTTACTAGTGGCTGATGATGCTGTAGAGTTGTATCATTTAGGACAGAGTATTGTTGGTAAAGCCCCAGAAGTATTAACTAATTTATTAGAGATTCGTGGAATTGGTGTTATTGATGTTTCAAAGATGTTTGGAATTAGTTCAATTTTAGATAAAGATAAAGTAGATTTGATCATTCAATTAGATCGCTGGGTACCTTCTCGTGAATATACTCGTGTAGGAGTAGAAGAAAATGATTCAACTGAAGAAATTTTAGGAGTGAAAATTCCAAAGATTGTCGTTCCGGTATCAAGTGGTCGTAGTATGTCAGTGATTATTGAAGCAGCTGTAATGAATATGCGATTACGTGAATATGGTGTAGATTCTAGTAAAGAGTTTGTTGAACGTATTTTAAAGAATATTGATAAAAATAAGGAGTAGAATATGACTTTTTTTCCGGATAGTAAAACATTTTTACAAATTGGAAGTCTTTCAATTGCCTGGTATGCTATCTTAATTATAACAGGTGCGTTTATTGCTTATAAAATAGGTCAACATAATTTTAAAAAGATGGGTTACAATAAAGATATTTTATCTGATTATTTTTTTGGATTATTGATAATTGGAATAATTGGAGCAAGAATTTGGTATGTAATTTTTATGTGGGATGAATTATATGCTAGTAATCCAATTGAAATTATTATGTTTAGACATGGTGGCTTAGCGATTCAAGGAGGAATAATAACGGGGTTAATTTTTAGCTGGTGGTATTTTAAAAAGCATAATATTGATTTTTTAGTCGCTGGAGATGCAATTATGCCAGGTGTATTAATTGCTCAAGCATTAGGGCGATGGGGAAATTTTTTCAATCAAGAAGCTTATGGAAGTGCTGTTAGTTTAGATTTTCTTCAATCTTTACATTTACCTCAATTTATAATTGATGGTATGTATATTAATGGTACATATTATCATCCTACATTTTTGTATGAATCGGTTGCTAATGTTATTGGTTTTTTAGTGATTTATTTTGTTATTCGTAAAATTCAAACTAAGCAAGGGGAACAGTTCTTTAGTTATTTTATTTGGTATGGAATTTTTAGATTTTTTATTGAAGGATTGAGAACTGATAGTTTGTATTTTATGGGATTAAGAACTGCACAATTAGTATCGCTTGTTTTTGTGGTTGTTGGTATTTTTGGATATATTTATTGTAAGAAATATGGCAAACTAGTGATTAAACCAGTTGATAATGATATTTAAAGCAAATTACTCATATTAGATGCTATGATAGATAGCATCTATTTTTATATTATTTTATTAGTTTGTAGCTAAGTAGTTTATTTTTATTCAAGATTATATAGATTGATTTTTATATATTACATGATAATATGTAAGTAAGGAAAGCACTTTAAAAAAAGGGGTGAGAAATGAAAAAAATAAATAAAATTTGTATTGTTGTGTTGCTTTTAATTTTATGCTGTGCATGTGGTAGGCCTCGTGGATTAAGTAGTAGAATTGGTCGTCATGTTAATTGTGAATCTGAATTAGGAGATTTTTCAAAATATCTAAAACTAGATAAACTTTCAACTACTGAGGATGGTAAATGTGAATGTAATAAAATAAGAGTCAATTTCCAAACGATTGGTATAACTTGTGGTAATATGTTTACAGTAACTAGTGAGGGAACAGATCTATATACCACTTATAGAATGATTAATGCTATAGCTACTTTGGAAGATACGATTGAATATGGAAGATATACTGTTAATATAAAATATTATTTATATGAAGATATATCAATCATTGATAGTGATAGTGAAGAAACTAAAGAAGTAGAAATTTCTGGTTTGGCAGCCCAATATAATATAAAAATTGCTGATAAGTATCTAAGTGGGCTGGAACATGGTTTTGACTTAGATAAAAGATATGATAATTTTGACGAATTGCCTAAAGAGTATTTAGAAAAAATGAATTTATTAATAACTGAACAACTTGATACTTATACTAATCTTAAGACTATTTAATAATATTTTTAAAAATTGATATTAAATAATAAAAAAAGAAGTAGTAAAATCACACCAGTACTAATGGATGTAGATTTATCTACTTCTTTTATTGTGAAAAATAATTATTTTAATTGATTCAAAATATTTAAAGCGTAGTCTTTAGCGTTTTTTAAATCATTTTGATCAGGATGCAATAACGCTTTATCAAAATTATCAAGACTAACTTTTAAGTTCTTATCTTCTGGGTGTTCATGAATCATTTTAATATAGCGCTCACGGACTGTTAGAGGCATTTTGCCTTGGCAGAAATAATGACCTAAAATTTGATTGCTTGAATCAACAAAACTATCAAAACGATCAGCTAATTTATCATAATATTCTTGACTATCACCAAATCCAGCAGTTGCAAAAAAAGCAATCTTTTTATCTTTAAGCGTTTTAAGAATATTTTGAATTTTTGCACTACAATTCCCTTTATCGACCCATGTTCCTAAAAAAATCAAATCAGCTTCTTCAATTTTTTGACTATCTTTAAAACATACTATTTCTTCATTTTGACAAGCCTCTTGAATACTCAAAGCAACTTTTTCAGTATTTCCTGTACAGCTATCAAAGATAATTGCAATTTTCATTTTCTTTACCTCTAAATTAATGTTTAGCTTTTTCAGCATCACGCCAATTATTTTGATAGCCACTTAATAAATCAACAAATCTTTTTGCAGTTAAATGAGGTCTTGTAATAGCACTACCTACCACAACGCTATGAGCTCCTAAGAAAATACACTTCATCGCATCTTCTGGAGTATATAAATGACCTTCCATCATTACATATGCTTGATCACCTAATTCACGACACATTCTAGCAAACATACGATAATCAGGTCCTTCAATATTAGCAGTTTCTTTTGTATAACCATATAAAGTAGGAGCAACGATATCTGCGCCATTTTCAACAGCATGATGTGCTTCTTCTAAGTTAGATACATCAGCAAAAATAATTGCTTCAGGGATTTCTTGTTTAACTTTTTTTATTAATTCCCAAGCCGGAGTTCCATCATGATTAATTTGCGATGTACAATCTAATGCAATAATTTCTGCTCCAGCTTCAAAAACAGCTTTTGCTTCTTTTATTGTTGGGGTAATGAATACATCAGTATCTTCATACCAAACTTTCCATAATCCAATCATTGGTAAATCAGGAACAGCTTTTTTGATAGCTTTAATTTGTTCAGGAGAATTAGCTCTAATTCCTACAGCTCCTGCCCATTTTGCAGCTTCTGCCATTTTTATAACCATGTCATCAGTGTAAATAGGATCATCATGTTGTACTTGACAAGATACAATTAATCCACCTTTCATACTTTCAATAATTTTTCTTTTTCTTTCGTCTGTTGTTTTCATGTTATTTCCTCCATTTATTTAATAATTACTATATTTCTTTATTGTTACATACAATATAGTTATCAGGTAATTCGATATCTGTTTCAAATTCATTAACATATACACTGTTAAATTCATTACTATTTGCCCATGTACAAATAGCTCTAATATTAAACTTTGATGAATCAATCAGTAAATAGTTATTTAGACATCGCTTCATGATTTCTTTTTTAACTGCACCAATTGCAAATTCAAAAATATATACTTCACCATTTTCTAAGTTTACACCATTAGTACTAAAAAATGCATGATCAAAATTAAATTGTTTGATCATTTCCAATGTCAAAGAACCATAAGACATATCATAACTCTTCTTAAACTCACCACCTAATAAAAAGATATCCCCTTTAAAACTATCAGGTAATTTTCGAATTAAATAAGTACTCGGGGTTACGATTTTAATCTGTTTATCAATAATATGAGGCAACAAATAAACTGGCGTAGTTCCAGAATCAATATAAATACAATCACTATCTTTAATTCTTTGAGCCGCTTTTTTACAAATACGTTGTTTTTCTTCAATGTGTAGTGATTCTTTATCAATTACTGGAGCTTCATTAAAACTTGATAAAGTTAAATTAGCTACATCTTTAGCAACTGCGCCGCCTCTTTCGCGTTTAATCAAACCAAGATTTTCTAATTCAATCAAATCTCTCATAATCGATGATCTAGAAACATCAAATTCGTCCATCAGTTGCTTAACTGTTACAAAAGTCTGTTCCTTCAACAAATTTAAAATTCGATACATTCTTTCTTTAGATAACATGTTTGAATATTTTTATCCTCCTATTTTAATATTTATTCCTCTATCATTACCATATTGAATATATTTTTTTAAAGTTTCTTTTTCCAGCATTTTTTCATTTTCTAAATAATATTGTTTATTTATTTGTCCCCATTTATTTTTTCCAAGTGTATGGTAAGGAAGGAGATTGATATTAGTAATGTTTAGTTCAAAAGCTAAATCAATAATTGATTGTAATGTTTTTTCATCATTGTTAAAATAAGGAATAACAGGTGTTCGGATAATTACTTTTTTAGGACATGTACTAGCTAGAAATTTTAAGTTATTAAAGATAGGTTTTGGATTACCACCAATAACATCTTTTATTTTTTGGTAATTTAAATGTTTAACATCAAATAAGAGTAAATCAAGATAGGGTAATGCTTGTTTTAAATATTCTAATGGATAATTACCCGTTGTTTCAATTGCAATATGTAAATTTTGTTTTTTTAATGCTTTAATTAATTTCATCATTGCTTCAAATTGAACAAATGGCTCACCACCAGAAATAGTAATCCCGCCATTACTATTATCGAAATAATCTTTATCTTTCATTACTTCATCTACAATAGTATTGATTGATAGCTCTTTTCCCGCAAATGTAAGAGCCTGTGTTAAACAACTTTCACTACACTTTTTACAATAAACACATTTTAAACGATCATATAAAAACTTTTTATCAAAACTGATAGCTTTTTGTTTACAGGCATTTACACATTTTTTACATTTTATACATTTACGCAAGTCATACATTAACGTCGGTTTAAGCGACCAGCTTTCAGGATTAGCACACCAAGGACAGTGAAGATTGCAACCTTTTAAAAAGATCGTAGTGCGAATCCCTGGTCCATCATGAGTAGCAAATTTTTCAATATTGAAAACATTAATCATAAAGAGTCCTGCTTAATAACTCTGCTTGAATATCAGGTGTTAAATTAACAAACACAGCACTATAACCAGCTACTCGAACGATTAAATCAGGATAATTTTCAGGATGTTTTTGCGCATCTTCTAAAACACCATGATCAACGCAAGTTACCATTAGTTGACAACCACCTTTTTTAAAGTAAGTATCAAATAGTATTTTAACTTTTTCTTTATCCTCATGCATCATTCTAGGTGTGAATTTCATGTTTTGTACACTGCCCCATGATATTTTGCGTTAAATTTAGCTAATGAATTTAAACAGGCAGTAGGTCCATTTTTTGCTGCACCACCTTGAGGGTTATTTGCGGGATTCATATATACTCCTTTTTTCTACCATCTAAAGATGCATCAGTTTGATGACCCCAATCAGTGTTTGTTTGATTATTAGAGATTACGATTAAATAATAACCCATGTGATTATCTATTCCTCTTTGTCTGATTCCTTTAGCGACATATTCATATAAATCAATTGCCATTTCATCACATTCTTTATGGTCATTACCATATTTAGGAAGATCTAAAATATCTTTTTGAATCTTTTCATAGCCAACATAATTATGTAATGCGGCTTGGTTTAGTTGTTCTAATGTATATTTTTTTTGATCGTATACTAAAGTTTTTATCGCATATAAGGCATCTGATGAATTAATATTGCCATATGTTTCATTTGTGCCACCTAAAATTTCAACACCACCATCAAGTAATGATTTTTCACGATTAATACAATCATCCATTAAAATTGATGTAAATAGAAATGATACTTCTTGATTCATGACTTTATAACTATGAAGCTGTGCTTCCACACTTAAATCAAAATAATAATCTAATAGTTTTTTATACTGATTATAAAAATCGTCAAAAGTTTTCATTTCACTTAATGGCTTAACTTTAATTGGACCAGCTTTATAAATATGATCCATTGGATCATATCCTTCATTAAGTGCTAATTGCATAATTTTTACAAGATTTAATAATGTATTTGGAGTTCCGACACTTTTACCTTGGATAACAAACTCACCACAGCCAAAGGGAACATATTGTTGGGCTGTTTTGTAATCAACATTCATTGCATATTCAACCGCTGGAATATTTATTTCATCATTATAAAGAGTAGGATAAGTAGCTCCTGAAGCAATACATTCATAAGCTAGATCTTTAATATCTTTGGGAGTGTTTTTATATAGACGTAATGTAAATTGAGGTTCTACATATCTTGTATCATTACATACTTTTAAACAAAGATGGGTAAACATATCACAAGCTTCTTCATTTTCTCTTCCAGCGCCACCAACAATAATTCGGCCGTTAACAGTTGTTCGTCTATTTTCAATCATTAACCATAATGATTTTATATAACGATAGGCTTCTTCTTCACTAATAATATGATTATCAAGATCATGTTTTAAATAGGGACCTAAAACAATATCCATTCTTCCATAGTTGATAACCCCAGCACATAAAGCATAAATCCAAAATAGTTGTAATGCTTGATGAAATGTTTTTGGTTTATTTTCTTTAATATAATCTAAGCTATTATACATTAATGTTAATTCGCTTTTACGATTAATATTATTTGTTCTTTCAATGGCTTCATTAACTAGCTCTTTTTGTCTTTCAATTACATCTTTTAATAATATCATGGCATCAATTGATGCTTTAATAAATTCATTTTGATTTTTTTCTTTAAGTAAATCAATAATTCCATTTATTCCTAATTTCATTAATTTTTGATAATCCAACATCATTCCAGAAAGTCTAGCAGTAGCCATAAATGGGTATTTACAATCAATAAATCTACCAGTTGTAGTATCATTTAAAATATCTTGACAATATAATGCTTTGACATCATGTTCTTGCCAAAAATCATATAAAACATCGACTCTTGCTTTTTGTTTTTCAGTGTCTAATAATTCTTTAAATTCTCTTAGTTTATGAAATACACAATAATGACCTACGCCACCAACACTTGTGACACAACCAAAGCCAATTGGTAAAAAATCTAAACATCCAGCAATTAAATCAGTTTCTTCAATTGATCTAAATAAAGTTGGATAAATTACTTTTAAACAATTGATTTCTCTTCTTGCCTTATCTAAATTGGACTTTCTTGATAAGCTTTAGTATAAGCTTCCATGATTTCTAATTGTTCAAGTGGTGATTTTTCACAAGGAATTTTAATGCTTACTTCACAATTCTGTACGCCATCAATATTAATCTTAGTCATATTTTTTCTCCTTATCTTAAAATTTGTAACGAACCAAATAAAAGAATAAATTCTATCTAATTAAAATATAACACTACATTATGTTAAGGTCAATAAAAATAATCAAATTTACTCATAATTGTTCATAATTAATCATGATTAATTATTTAGATATTAAAAATAATAAAGCAAAATAGTTATATGATAATCAATCGTATGGTATACTATAGACAAAGCAAGGAGTGATAAAATGAATGATTTAATTATAATTGGTGCTGGTCCAGCTGGACTTAGTGCTTGTCTATATGCTTCAAGAGCAGGTTTAAATGTATTAATGTTGG
>ERZ894229.882-NODE-882-length-18410-cov-34.7698_pt1 | contig 18410 bp, 30 predicted proteins | sample MGYA00380295_ERZ894229 | MGnify/ENA primary metagenome ERZ894229 (study PRJEB32331, sample SAMN06328479) | human gut metagenome | biome: human gut microbiome; feature: stool | host: Homo sapiens | collected 2014-09-17 ... | reverse complement strand
ATCTGATCACAAGCAACAGATCACACTATTATTAGAAGTTAAGTTAATGACATTGGTTCACATCAATTCCCGCCTATCCATGCCAAAAAAACGAAACTGCATTCTCACAGCTCCGTTTTTCTGTCATCTGATTATGTTTCGATGTAGGATTCCTCTGTCAGTTTTACCTTACACCGTTTCATATAACACGCAATCCCATATTTCAAAAATACATTTCCTTATAAGTCAGTTCCGGATAAATGGTTTTTGTGATACTCTCCCCGGACATCAAACGCTCAATCTCCCTCTTTGTGGTCAGATTTTTTGACTGCCGGATAAATTCCTTCACTTCTGCATTGCTACTTGTATTGATCCAGTAATTCTGAGGAATTGCTTCTCTGTTGGCTATATTATAACAAAGATCCGCACAAAAGCCTATACCTAACTTTTCTCATCATTCTCAGTCAGTTCTTCTATGATCCCGCCAAGATTGATGATCCGATACTCCTGCATTCCGTACGTTGCAAAAGTATACTCTGAACGATAGGCTGTTTCACTGGCCAACTTGTAAAATTCATCGAAAGTGATCGAATCATCTGCCTGACATGCCAGAGCGTACATACCTGCAACATAAGGTACGATGGAACTCATTCCACCCCAACAGCTATAGGTATAATTCTCTTTTCCGCAATTAGATGCATGTGTACTTTTAGCGGTTGGAACATACACGTTTCCAAAAGGTGTTGTGGCAGAATCATAGGGCATATAATTATTGAAGTCGGTTACATCTGTATAGGAGATTCTTGTCAGACTCTGGAATTTGTTTATTTTATTTTTGGGAATCAGACATAATACTTCGATATTGTTTTCTCTTGCTTTTCGAATAGCGTTGTTTAATTCCACGTCACCTTTTACTCTTTTGCCATTGCCACACCGTGTATACGGGCAATCTGGTTTTCATCGGAGTAAGATTGATAGAATTTCAGGTTATCTTTGATTTCTGTATGGTCAACAAGCAATGAACTATCAATGACAGCAATACCAATACCTGTTCCTCCTAGATAAAAAATGCTTCCAAGCTTTATTCAAAATATTTCTACCACACAAGACTTTAATTTTAATCATTCTTTTTTGCCATAATACAGTACCAGTCAACCAGTTCGAATTCTGGCATTTTGAAATATGATGGGAAACAATACACAGAAATATTCGTATAACCCATCATCTTCAGTTTACTTAGAATCATCTCTTTCTTGATTGGATAATATTTTTCTTCAAATATTTCTCTTTGAACTATTTGATTCTCTTTTTCAAATGTATATAAAAGATTAAAAGTTATAGTGTCTTCAGAACTATAATCCCAGACTTGAACTAAATTGACTCTGCATTTCTTTGCAAAAACGGGATTATACAGATAGAATCTTCTTTTTTCATTCAAAATTTTTTCCCAATTTCTAGTATCCAGATATAAATATCCGCCTTTTTTTACCAACGAATTCATTTGCTCTAAAGCTGTAAGTACATCATCATTATTTACATGCGGCAATGAATTTCCCGTACTGGCAACACAGTCAAATTGTTTGTCTTCCTAGCAAGAAAGATTCCTAAAATCACAACTCTTTAATTCAATCTCATATCCTGCCGCAGAAGCTTTTTCTTTGCATTTTCTTATCATTTCTTCGCTCAAATCGGAACCTGCAAGTTGAACACCCAACTCACATAACGGCAACGTTACACTTCCTGATCCAATACTAACGTCTAAAAAAGAATGAACATTTTTTCCTTGTAACAACGTTTTCCAATGTTTTTTATAGGCACTCCAATGGGTTTGATCTTCTAACAAATCATAAATATCGGTTCTGTCATATATACTTGACATTTCTTTTCTCCTTCAAATTCAATCACGATGACTTTTCAGCGGAATAAGAATTCTCAGATTTTAGCCGTCACGATGGCTTTTTTGAGCTTTCTCCGCACAAAACAGTAGCAGATTACTTGTAATACAATGGTAAGAAACCATGATGCAGGGTAGGAAATAAAAAGTACATCTAAAGAACGATGTTTTGGGAATACCCAAAATATCCAGACAATCCTGGTTCCTACTGTTCCGATTACAGACAGGAGCATTGGAACTGCTGAAAATCCCATGCCGCGCAGTGCTCCCGGAAACAGATCCATCAGTCCGCACATAAAATAAGTCACTGTCGTATACAGGAGAATCTCCATGCCGCATTGTATTACTGCTGCATCCGATGTGTAAACCCGCAAAAGCTGCGGCCCCATCAGATAGGATCCGCCTCCCATAACAATTGAGACTGTTACCGACAAAAGGATACAGTTTCGAAGAATTTTATCCATTCGTTTCCACTTTCCAACACTGTAATTCTGACTGGTAAAGCTCATACAGGCCTGTGTGATGGAATTTACGGATGCAAACAAAAATCCAAAAATATTGTTGGCAGCAGTATATCCAGCCATTGCCACAGAACCGAATGAATTTACAGAGGATTGCAAAAGGACATTCGAAAAATTGATCACCGTACTTTGGATTCCGGCCGGAATTCCTACCTGAAAAATCTGCTTTAAATAAATCCATTTCAATCCCATCCTTGAAAATCTGAATTGATAGCTGCTGTCTGACCTGTAGAGACACCGAAGCACTAACATACAGGAAATCATCTGTGCGATTACGGTCGCAATCGCGACTCCTGCAACTCCAAGATGCAGAACGATGACTAAAAACATATTCAGCAATGCATTTGTTACGCCCGCAATCATCAAGAAAAAAAGCGGACGTTTCGTATCTCCTACTGCACGGAGAATGGCAGCTCCATAATTGTAGAGCATAAAAAACGGCATTCCGGCAAAATAAATCCGCATATACAGAGCAGATTGTTCAATTACATCTGCAGGCGTATCCATAAGTTCCAAAGCGGTCCTTGAGAAGAATAAACCGACAAAAACCATTACAATTCCGCTGGTCAAAGCGAATGTAATTGCTGTATGTACAGTCTCTGACATCTTCTTTTCCTGACCTGACGCATAGAAGCGCGCGGCCAGAACATTTGCTCCAAGTGAAACTCCGATAAACAAATTCGTAAATACGTTGATCAAAGCAGTTGTTGATCCAACTGCTGCCAATGCCTGACTTCCTGTAAATCTTCCAACCACAATGATGTCTACGGCATTGAATAAAAGTTGTAAAATTCCTGATAACATCAAAGGAATGGAAAATGAAATCAACTTATCCAAAACGGTACCGTTACACATGTCTATTTCATATCTGTTTCTTTTTACTGCTGAATCCACAGTATCCCCCCCCCTAATCTGAATTTTGTAAATTACCAACACCATTATATCTCAAAAAATCCATAAAGATAAGAGGAAAGTGTTATATTTTGCACTGCATCAAACTTATCACCGATTGCTGTTCCGCGTATCTTTTCTGAAATTAAAAAGGCTTTGCATCTTCACAAAGCCTTTATCTTTTGTCATCCAAATCTCTTGTATCTTTTCTGTTTATTCCGTTTCCTGCACTGTTTCAGATACGGATTGAGCAGCTCCTTGAGCAATCTCTTCGCCGACCTGTTCCAGCCCTGTAAAATTGATATTTTTGGTTGTTTTTCCTTCAAAAGTTTCTGCACGGATGATTTCGTTCATATCGATTCCGGTCGCTTCTTTTACGGATTCCATGACTTTCCCCATGATGATCGGTACATTTCCTGCAAGGTCAGATACCCCTTCACTGTTGCCTCCAATTACGGTGACTTTATCAATTGCAGATAATGGTTCAGCCACACTTTTGGCAATATCCGGAAGAACACCTACGATCATTTCTAAAATCGCTGCCTGCCCGTATTTTTTCATAGCTTCTGCCTTTTTGTCCAGAGCTTCTGCTTCAGCCAGACCTTTTTGTCGGATGGCTTCTGCCTCAGCCAGACCTTTTGCACGGATGGCAGCAGCCTCTTTTTCTGCTTCATACTGCTGCGCTTCTGCATCCTTCTGACGGCGGTATAATTCTGCGTCCGCATTCTGCATCTCTGCATACTTGTCTGCTTCCGCTTTTTTACGAATCTCAGCGTCCAGCTTTTTCTCAGCTACTTCAGCTTCTTTTGTCTGAAGTTCAATTTCTTTCTCGCGGCGAGCGATATCTGCTTCCTGCTCTCTAATTTCTACTGTTTTTCGAGAAGTCTGTTTTTGAATCTCATATGCGGCATCTGCTTCGGCTCTTTTTGTATCTTCCCCAATCTTCAATTCTGCTTTGCGGATTTCCAAATCATTGTTTCGCTGTGCAATGGCAAGTTCGGCAGCTACTTTCGCTTCACTGGCTTTGTTGGCTGCTTCTGCCGATGCAACTTCTACATCCCGGTCTGCATTCGCCTTTGCAACCCGTGCGGTCTTACGGATTGTTTCGCGATTATCGATTCCAAGGTCATCAATCAGTCCGTCTTTATCATTGACGTTCTGAACATTGAAAGAAAGAATTCGAATTCCAAGTTCTTTCATATCTTGTTCTGCATTTTGTTTGACTTCCTGGCTGAATTTTGCCTTATCCTGACAAATGCTCTTTAAGTCCATGGTTCCGATGATCTCACGAAGATTTCCCTGTAAAGATTCAGTGATCATAGAGCGCACATCGTCTGCCTTCCGATTCAGAAAGTTTCGCATGGCAACGGCAGAAACCTGATTGTTGGAAACTTCCATTGCTACCTGGGCAATGGCATCAACTTTGATATTGATAAAATCTTTAGTTGGAATATAATCTTCTGTTACAACATTGATGTTGATCTGCCCGACTTCCAGCCAGTCAACACGTTCAAAAAAGGGTACTTTAAACCCTGATTTTCCAAGCAGAACTCTTGGATTTTTTGACAGTCCGGTAATGATCGCCGCTTTATTCGGCGGAGCCTTTACATAGCCTGCAAATAAGAAAATAAGTAACAGTACTACAATCGGTATAATGATATATAACACTCTGACTCCTTTCCTTTGGATGACTCTGTAATACAGGAGAAAACTGTATTTTTTTCATTATAAAATAGTAAAAATATACTGTCAATCAAAATAAATGGTTTAGAGTCTCATCGTTAAATAGAGTGTACCCTTTGCTTTATTTTTTATGGTTTATATCATAGACCGTTTCTATAAATCTCATTTATGGCCGCCTGTGTTCGTTCCATTTCTTTTTTCTTTCTAAATTCTTCCCGATCACTTAAGATTGCAATCATTTCATCTATCACATCTTCCATTCTAGGTTCCGTATAGCGATACAAGTACCCCAACATCCTGGTCGCTGTATAATCGGTATTCAAAATGTTATAAGCTATTTCTGAACAAAGTTCTTTTGGATATCCTTTGATAAGTAGAAGTTTGTACAATTCATCTGTTCTTTCTGATCCCATAAATCATCTCTCCTGTAAATTTTATGTTACTTATATCAATATTCCTTCCAAATGATCCAATTCATGCTGACAGATCTGTGCGGTCCAACCATCAAGTTTCAAATTCTGTTTCTTCCAATTCATATCCAAATATTCAACTTCTATCGTTTGGTATCTTGTTGTTTTACGAATGCCTGGAAGAGATAAACATCCCTCTTCTGTTTTATAAGGTGAATCTTTTCTCACTAATATAGGATTAAACATTACCACATCCACAAATCCCAGATTTACAATGATAACACGTTTTTTTACACCGATCATATTCGCCGCCATCCCAACGCATCTTTCTCGATTGGCAGCTAACGTATCCATTAAATCTCTTCCCACTTGAAGATCGGCTTTTGTTGCCGGCTCAGATTTTTGTCCTAAGAAAAATATATCTTTCATAATTGGTTTTACCATTTTCTTTATACCTCTATTCTTAAAATCACTTTTTGGATTGATCCTGAATTGTAGTATAACAGTTTTTTTACTTTTTTTCTATCTCACCCTTTTTTCTTCCCTGAGCCTTTCGTTATATGGGAGGAAAATTTTGCCTGTTCAGAAGAAGATGTAACAATATGCTTATTTTAGGATTGCTTTGCGGGAAAGAGACTGAACTCGTCGCAGAAAAAGCATATGAAATGGCTATAAATGGGGAAACATTGGAAATTTGTCACTGGGAAAGGCCATTTGGCATGATCCTGCTGAACGGAAGCAAAAACGCAGAGGTGCTTTGTAATATGAACGCCCGCTGGGAACTTTTAAGTTCTTTGAGCATATTTTCCGGCATTCTGAAAATATAGCCACCCATTCCATCATTGCTGGAAGTGATTGCACCAATTTTGAATGCTTTTGTTATGGTTTCACCACTGTGATTTTTGAAATTAAAGGTCACAGTATCCCCAATTTGAGGTTTCCAATGGTAAACATCATAAATACGTTCGGGGTCACTTACAATTAATTCTGCATCATCAGTAATATTTCCAGAAAAAATAGCTGCATTTAGCGATGCCAAATCCTTTTCATTATAGCCGAGCAGCAAGGTGCTATCTGAAATATCATTGTCTGTTGAGAAATCAACTGGTCAACTGGAATTTTTTTACTCTATACGAACATTGACTGGTCTTAACGTAAGTTCTCCAGCACCTTCAACCCTATACCATTTTCCTCGTTTTAGTTTAATTGTATCTCCTGCTCCAGAAGTAATGTAACCTATTACATAAGTTTCTCCACTTTCAATATCTGTAAATACGACATCGGTATCAGTATTACCAGTAACTTTTACACTTCCCCTAATAGGCTGTATCTGTTCATTTTTCATTATCTCATCACCTGAAAGGGTAAAAGTGTGCATCTTAACATAGCTGTTATAACCTATACTGATTACAAGGATAGCAAACGGAATTGCAACTCCTAATGCTCGTTTCAATCGTTTCTTAATCATACTATTATCTCTTCTAAAATTCAAATTTTCCGTTCTATAAGCCGAGAGTTATCTATCAACTTCTAAAATCTCATCAGCTATAATTTCCAAAATAACTTCTTCGTCATCAAATGTCATAAATTTATAGGAACCATTATCAAAGATAATATCCCCAAATTCACTAACTAAATCATCATTATATATTATTGATCTACATTGAATAGTTTTTAAATAACATACAGTTCCATTCCAAATTCGGATTTTTATAATATATTCTGCCCCATCTTTATATACATCTTCAATTTCATTATCATTATTTGACAAATGCTTTAAAACATAATCCATATTTATCTCACTTACAACTTCTAATTTGTCATTTTCTTTCGGTAATTATTCGATACACTTTTATAATCGTTTATCCAAATAAATGATTACAGCTAATTCAATAAAATTTCTGATACCTAAATAAATTAATCCAAAAGTCGTTACTTGCTGCAATGTAAATGTTACCTGTTCGTCAACAAATATCGGTAAAATAACGAGTAGCAAAATTAAAATCCCGTTTGCAACATTAGCAGAATTATTCGCTTTTAATTGTATTAGCTTCCAACGCTCATCACCTTTATAGTTAAATCAAAGCATTCATCTTCTCCATCCCATTGTGGAATTATATTCATATACACTTCATTCCCACCATCCATGTCGATTTTTTCTACATAATGTGCAAATCCCCTTGGGATAGACAATTCTCTAAAAAAATTAAGCGCTGGTTCAATTACAGTATAGCTATCTGTATTTATCTCTAGTTCTTTATATTCATCAGCGAAATCATAAATATCAAAACAAGGTTCTAATAAATTCAAGTCATACATCAAAACTTGAATTACTGCAAGTTTAAAATTTAAATTTTCAAACTGTAAGATTCCTTCTGCATTATTATCCCCAGGCTCTCTTAAGAACTTTTCTTTATTATCATCTTTTACTTTATCTAGTTCAACTTCTTTTTTTCTTCTAAACAGTCCGAATAAACCCATTTTTTGTTTTTCCAATTATTATATTTTTGAGTATTACAAATTTTGTCATACCATTTTTCTCTTCCAATAAACTGAGAATTATCAATTAAATTTTAAAAAAATCATCTCATTAACTTCTAATTTCTGTTTTTTACTCAACTTTAGTGTGGTTCTCCATACTAAAAGTTTCTAAATCAATCACTACCGCAACAACATTGTCCTCATTTTCTTCAATAAGCCATAAGCGAGTCTCATCATTGATATTTTCATTTCTACCATATACAGTATGGAGCATATATTCTTTAACATTATTTAAGCATTGAATGTTATTTAATATAAATCTTAATATTTCAACATAACCATTATTACAACTCGGAAAAATTAGTTTATGCCATTCCTCTTGGGTTAGTGGTGTTTTGCTATTTATTTTTGTAATATGATTTATTACTTGTTCATCTGTTTGCCCTTGATTTCTTTTACTGATATAGATTTGTAAATTTCTTAATTCTTGTTCTGACATATTTAACTGCATATATTAATCCCCCTGTACATCCTTACTCTATTTTTCCAATGAATTTCGTTATGAGTTCAATCTGCACTTTGACATTTACTTTTTGCAAATGCTCCACATCCATATCTGCATAGGATTTCACTTAACTCCGTCGGAAATACCTTCGAAATCCTTGCTTTTGTTTCACCGTCAAATGGAGCAGTCCTTTTAAAATCGTCAAAAACAGACATCTATTGTTTCCTCACTTTCCTTTCTTTCTCACACCACTTCTTTATGTAATCAGGCAATCGTTCCATATACATATTCCGATATTTTTCTGGAGATTGTAAAATTTCTTTTATCATCTCTTTATCGTCTAAGTTCATGCTTTGCTTCAACATATCAAATTGCTTCTGAAACAAATTTATAATCTCTTCACGCTTATCTCCCAGCAAACATGCTGAGATTATCCCTTCCTCTTTCCACAAATAATCATGAATGTAAATCTGCTCTTTTCCTGTTAAATGTACTCCTAAATCAACTTCAACACATTCTCCTGTCATATATAAAACGCAGATAGGTGTCGTATTTCTGGCTATAAGGCTTGAAGTTGCTTCCAGCCATGCAAAAATAGCCAAATCTTTTGATAATAATCTTCTATTTGCGTATATCCAATGTTTGCTAATTCCAAGTGGAAATAAATAATTATTTACTTCTACGCTTTCAAAAAATTGAAACTCTTCTGATGCCACAAAAGTTTCCTGTTCACACTTTGAAAATATTTTATTTAAATATGGCATACAATGGTATGACGTTCTTACATACTTTATCATGGGGCGAACCGTCACGAAAGCTATTCCACATATCCCCCCTCCATATAAGAAGTCTACAATATTCCCGTCACGGACAAACGAAATAGTCATTACTACAACTACGAATACGCAAAACAACCACGCCCCAAGAAATAAAAGTTTTTTTACTGGATATAATCGTTGCCATTCTAATTTTTTCAACTGCATAATCAATCATCCCCTCCCTTATCCCATAATCGCCTCACTCAAAACCTTATCAAACATTTCGTAAAAATTACGGAATCGATGGATTTCTCTTCCAGACGGCTGATCCAATTCCATATAACATTGATTTTTATATTGGTAGACATACCAGCTAATATTACTTTCGCCTAAAAATAAATATTCTCTCTGCTTTTCATTTTCATGCCATATGTGATTGAATTCCAGAAATCCACAAACTGGCTGTTTCATTTCATACTCTAATAAATACTGGTCCACACCATATAAAATAAATCCATTAAATTCTATTCCGTTTATCCTTGAAAGAACATCCAGATATTGTTGCGGAATTTCCATGTTCCATTTCTCTTTTGCAGTTGTTACCAATTCATAAATTTCTTTCTCGGATGCACCGGAATTTATTTCCTCATCATATAGTTCTTTCTCTTCTCTTATCTGCTGTAAATAAATTTCCCACATAAAATTCTGCACTCCTTCGAGATTTCATAATCCAATGCCATTGTAGAATTATCCGCATTGCAAATCCTTGGCTACAATGCACCATCTGCTTTTTGCCTTTCGCAAAAGTCCATATTTTTTTATTCTACTGATTTTTTACTTCTTCCATCCATTCATTCACAACATCGTATGCCGTTTTTGTTTTATGGGTACTATAAACGGACTCATATTTATAATCCGCATGAAACTCCTTTGTATTTACATCATAAATCATCTTTATTTCTGTTGGCATTGGTCTGTTATATTCTTTGCACAGGTTTACCATTTTTTTGATTTCTTCCATTAAAATATTTAGACACGCTTTTTGCCGGTCAGGTGATACATCATAGACAAACCCATTATTTGCATCATTTAGCTTATGTTTGTTTAATATAGTTCCACCGATATCATAGAAATAATTAGGTGTCATAACATTCGATTCAAATGATGCATAGAGATAGATTTTATCAGCTTTATTTTCTACATATTCCAAACAAATAGAAACCATATCCGCTTGTATTTCTGTAAAATAATCTTCAAATATTTTTTCTTTTATAGGCACATTTTTCTTAAAGAATTTATCAAATAATCCCATCATATTTTCTTTCCGTCTTTTCCTTTACTGATATTTTTTCTTACTGCCCTCATCACCAAATGTGGAAATTTCCAATATTTTTTCTGCCCTGGCAAGACACACACTGAAAAGTTTTATATCCGTTTTCCAGTATTCGTGTCGATAAAATATCTTCCTGTATTGTCAAAACAAAATTCCAAATCCGTACCTATGGGCATATCATATACAGCCAAAACTGCCGGTTCAATATTGGCAAGGGTATTAAAGTCTATGACCATAGAATTTTCCGGATTATCTATGTATTCCTGTGTATCCGTATCCCCTATCGCTCGCCAGCCATTATCAGATGGATTTACACTTGCCTCTCGAAAAAGCCATTTCAGCTTAGAAGTCCCCTCATAAATGGATTTCGTGATGATTACTCCACCAGCATTTTCAATAAAAGTAATTTGTTTGTTTTTCTTTTTGAACTTATCAAATAGTCCCATATTACATACTCCCTCCATATCTGAATTATCTCGCTTTCCAAAGCAATATATTTATTAGAGCTCACAATATTCAACAAAGTCTTTTTTATCGGTTACTTCTTTTTCAAACTCCTCTTTAAGCATTTTGAAAAAAGATTTACTGAACACATTTTTAAGAACATCTACACTATTCTTAAATTCAGGAAAATTCTTTAATAAAGAATCAACCGCTATTTTTTCTATATCACTGTTTACTTTTTTGATTGTAACAAAATCTCCATTTTTTGTAATAATGCCTATAAATGTATATGGTGAAAATAATGACCGTTTAAACGAAACCATATCCAAAATCATTTTCCTAGGGATATATACATCACGAACAAAAAGCCAGTTTTTAGAATAGTAAAAGCTAAATGAATCTGATTTATCATTAAATTCAAACTTGTTAAATTGCTCTTTTTTTATATAACTTTTCAATTCTTTGAATGACAAATATTTTTTTACGATTTTCATACAATCAAATCGTTTTGGAAAAGCACATTCTATAAAAAGATGTATGAAAAACATCAATGTTACCAGAATGAATAGCACTACACCTAAATCACCAGAAGAAAATGAAAGTTTTAATGAACAAGCAAATACCAAAATTATTATTGGTAAAATTATAACAGAGATAATTCTCCACCATGTCCAAATTCTTTTAATCATTTTATCTCACTCCTTTATTACCACATCAATTAAAACTTGCTTTACTTACTTACTGATATTTTTCTTGTTCTTGACCTTGTTTTGCAGCCTTGAATATCTCTAAGCTATCATCAAACTTATCTGAACCATATCGCATGATTGTTCCAAAGTATGGCTGACCTTCTCTTATTTCATCTAAATCGCTTCCGCCATTTCTTGGGGCTGTTCTTTCTAATATTGCTTCTGCTTTTTCAAATCTCTTATGGTCTAAATAATAAACATAAAGCAATGCCTCGCCACCTAATTTATCACGAAAGACTTCTTCATACATTTGATATTCTTCTTCATCAGTTTTTCCAGTCATTGTAGAAGTGTCAATATAAACTCTAACAGCCCCCAATGTTCTTTTATCTGGATCATCTGCAAGATTACGAAGATTAACAAACTTATTCCAATTAGAAACTTCTTTTACAGGCATGCTTTGCCATCTTTCCCATTCTTCTTCTTGTGACCAAATGCGTCCTTGAATATAATAGTTTTCAGCTATCTGTGAAACAGCTTCTTCTGTTATGTTCTCCATTTGTTTTGTCAAAAGGCGTTGCCCATAACCATCATAAATAATTTCTATTTCTGAGTTTGGTTCTTCGGAATTAAAATAGCTACCCTCAAATGGATGCTTTGGGTCATTTTTTGAAATACAAGTTGCATAGATTGCACCATTGTCTGATGGTAAAAGTTTTGGTTGATTCCAAGACAATACTTCAAATTCTTCTCCATATTCTTCTTGTAAGTAGGTTTCAATTTTTATTGAAATCTCATTTTTATGTCCGCAGCCACTTAATATCCCTAAACAAAGTACACTTGCTATAATACTCAATACAATTTTTTTATATTGCATATCCGCCACCTCAATGTGATTTTATGATTTAAACGATTCTTTCTAAATAATAATTATCATCTTCCTGTATTTTTATTAAAAACTCTTTTAATGAATCTGCAATCTTAACATCATAATAAAAAATATTGCTTTTATTATCATCTGTTAATTCTATTGATATTAATGCTGAGTCACTCCCTTCAAAAAATATTAATTTACCATCTTCATATTCATCATATATCTCAATATCAGGATAAAATTCAAAATCTCCTTTTCTTAATCTAAAATCTCTTATTGAATCAGTATCCATAATACGATTTACATTATTCTCCGATCCCTTGATAAATCCATATCCAATCCCTAATAATAAATCCTTTAATTCTTTTGGAACAATTAAGTTTAGCTTTTTTTCCAATTCATCTATCTCTTCTACTTTAACTGGATAAAATTTACTTCCATTATGGTATTTTAAAAATTCATATAAATCAAAATTCATAAATGATGTCCCTCTTCGTCAACTTCAAATTCTACTTCTATAATACCTTTTGGTGAATTCTTCAAGCTTTAAATAATCTTTACCAAAAACAAAGATGCGGTATGCATTTTTTCCTTGTAAATAATTAGGCACATCGTTCCTCTCAAAGCTTATATTACAATTTTTCAGTTCCGCCTCTGCCTGTTGGATTTCCGCTTCAGACCAAACCCACGCAACCAAATGTGCTTTATTCCACTTATCAGCCTTAAGTTTCTCAAGTGCATATTCTACTAACTCCTGTTCACTTGAGAAGGACATTAGTATTCTTTTATTTCCTCGTTCAGAATATCCAAACTCATATGCATCACCATTTTTTTCAATAACAATCCCTTCGTGTGCATGATGTTTTCCGATGTTAATTTCTACAAAAGAATAACACTCGTCTTCCAAATATTTTTCTAATTCTTCTATACTTTTCATATAAACCTCGTGTGCAAATTCACATATATATCACTAATCATGTCTATAAACTGGAGTTTGATGCTAACAACTAAGAATCTATCTTTTATTTTATAGAAATCTCACTCTTTACTGAATCTACAATACTTTACAAAGCTTTTTACGGAAAAATGCTTCGGATTAAGATACTTAACGCCAGTATCTATCAACTCAAATTTTTCATAATCAAACTCAAGTTTTTCATTGTTTAAGAAATCATCATCTATCCATAAAGCAGGTAAAATATGCTCACAATAATCAGAGTATCTGCTGCATTCAATACATTCTTCATCTAAAGAATCTACACCAACATAATGAATATCATAATCTACAGTATCGTTTATAAATCTTTCAAGGAAGCTGTTCAAAACAAAGGCTACTCTATCATCACAATATACATAACCAATTAAATTTTTATCTGTGATTTCTACACATTCATTATACCCGTCTACTGATGAGTCGTAGTATATAGCATACCAATATGCTTCTGGATTTCCTGCTTGTGAAAGTAAATAATTTCCAATAACAGCTTCCAAATGTCCACATAATGAAATCCATTGAGGGTTTGTACTACTACTTATCGAAAAAATACCACTAATATCCGTCATGTCATCACACTCTCTACTGTATATCTTCAAATTCAAATTGACTATTTACGCTTCTTCATATTATCTGTATCCGTTTATTTATTGATTTTTGAATTTATATAATCAACATCTTCTTTTAATGCTTCAACTTCATCAGTTTTCACAACATTAAATATATCTTTTTCATTAGCTAAATCATTCATACTTTTCACTTCTTTTTTAAATAAGTCTAATACATTTTTTTCATGTTTAGCTACTCTTGCAAGCACTGTACTGTATACTATTAAAGACTCAATATTATTTAATGTTATTTCATTATAAAACTCAACAAAACATCTTCCTGCTGATTGTCCAATTGTATATTTTTCTTGCAAAATATTCTCATAAAATGTTTCTGTAACTAAATATTTTAATTCATAATAATTAATCATTATAGACACCCCTTAACCGAACGATAACTTATTGCTGATGTCCAAATTCTTTTAATCATTTTATCTCACTCCTTTATTACCACATCAATCAGAATCTGTTTCACTTACTGATATTTTTCTTGTTCTTTTCCCTGCTTTGCAGCCTTGAATATCTCTAAGTTATCATCAAACTTATCTGAACCATATCGCATGATTGTTCCAAAGTTTGGTTTATCTCCTCTTATTTCAGATAAATTACTTCCGCCGTTTCCAAATGCGGATTTTTCTAATATTTTTTCTGCTTTTTCAAAACTCTTATGGTCTAAATAATAAACATAAAGCAATGCCTCGCCACCTAATTTGTCACGAAAGACTTCTTCATACATTTGGTATTCTTCTTCATCAGTTATTCCAGTCATTGTAGAAGCATCAATATAAACCCAAACCGAACCTAAAGTTGTATAATCTGAATTACTTTGATTACATAGATCAACATAATTTTCCCATTGCGAAATTTCCTCCATTGGGATGTCTTGCCATTCTTTAGGTATAATAATATCACCTTGAATATAATAGTTCTTTGCTACCTGTGAAATAGCTTCTTCTGTCATGGATTCCATTTGTTTTGCCAAAAGGCGTTCCGCATATCCATCACCAAAAGTTCCTTCTTCTAATCCCGTATCTTCATCGTAAAAATATCTGCCTTCAAACGGATGCTTTGGGTCATTTTTTGAAATACAAGTCGCATGGATTACCCCATTATCTGATGGCAAAAGTTTTGGTTGTTTCCAAGACAATACTTCAAATTCTTCACCATATTTTTCTTGCAAGTAGGTTTCAATTTTTATTGAAATCTCATTTTCATATCCACAGCTATTTAACAGCCCTATACAAAGTACACTTGCTATAATACTCAATACAATTTTTTTATATCGCATATCCGCCACCTCAATGTGATTTAATAATCTAACACAGTTATACAAACTGGAAGTTATAAGTCAGTCAAAAAAATTTTTGAAATACCTTTTTTCTGAAGTTTGTATTTTTGAACTTTAGATAATGGAATTTCAAATGCTGTACTTGTCTTTGGAAATTTATTGTTCAATATATCATCATAGAGAACGGTAATAAATCTGCCCCATTCTTTGACATCAGTTGTCTTTGTTAAATTGTCTAAAAAGGCATAACCATCACTCAAATAAAATATCTCTAATGCTAATGCCAAATCACAACCGGGGGCAGCAAGTATTTCTTTTGGAATTTCAAATCCGTCATCCCAGTTATATTCATTTAGCTTACTCCTCAAATCATTGTGTACCATTTTTACACCTCGCAGATCTCGATTTTCTTGTTTCTATTCCTGCCTCCTCTTCTTGCCCTTCGTACAAGAAACATCCCTCGCTTTTAGCTCGGTCAATTCAAAGCTACCGTTTTGTCACCAGTTCATCTTGCCTTCTTCCAATTGTGCTAATACAAAAGACTCCAGACTTCCAGCCTCAGGATACACTTCCAAATTATCTAATCCCCAGTTGACGATCTCACCAGTTTCATTGTTCAAACAATACGCCAGTTCTCCATCTCCTTCAATGACAATATATTTCTTTTCCAAACCATTTTTTCTAAAGCGAAGTGTAGCTTCAACAAACCGAGAATATCCATTGCGACCACACGCTGCAATCTCCACACCATATCCCATCAAAACTCCATATTTCCGCATAAATATCTTTACTTCTTCTCTAAATGCAATTCCCAACTGCTTTTCCAATTCAGATACTTTATCGTCTGTCCATCCACCAGTAACAAGAACTTCTTCCGGATTCTCTGCTATAAACTTATCCAAATCTTCAAACATCATATCCACCTCACCTGCCGTGTCAAATGCACGATATCAATAACTAATTTTACTTTCACAACGATGTAACTTTCCATTTTCCTGCATTTTTTTCTCCAACCACCAGACTGGAATCGGTTCTATCTCCTCTGGCGGTCTATTATAATTCCATATTTCTTCACAGCATTTTGTTTTGCGATTATATCTGAAATTGCAATGAACATTTACATCCGGCGAAGAAAATTCTGCCTGATAATAATTCTCATCATATTCTATATTATTAAAGAAAAAGTTTATATAATGTATCATGTCATATTCCTACCAATCTTCTACTATAACGCTTGTATCTACAACAAGATCATCCTGGAATCTTATTTGATATACCTTCCATCCTGCTAGGATATGGTCTTGAATACGGTACTCGTAGGATATGATTTCTTCGGTATCTGGCTCTGTTTCTGTCCAGGTGGGCGAGCCTAACAAATCCTCTATATCACTTCGTTGCATCCCAACCACATCATATTTTTCTTCAAAATCTTCAATATAAAGATATCTTTTCGCTGGATCACAGTTCATCCATCCCTTCTGGGAAAAGTCTCTTTCCCTATAGGCTGCCCACACGATAAAACCGCATAATACGCATATGAAGAAAGAACCGTAGACGCAGATCAGTATATTTCTGTTGAAATTTTTCTTCACAACAATTATCCTTCTTCCATCATCGTCTGATAAAACAAAACCACATTATCTTCTGCTCCATTTACTAGCCTTTTGTAAATCTTATCAATAGGGGTAACATATTTTTCATCATCAGCCATCAACAGGGGAATATTGTCTGTATTCTGCATTCCCCAATGATACCCTCTTTTAGAAAGACCGTTTTTTAACATCACTTCCCCCAGATAAGAGCCAAAAATAAGGGACATACTCCACACTTGATTTTCTGTTGGTCTGCTTTCTAATAGATCCTTTGCATAATAATCCAGAATTTCTTCCAGATCACCTATACTTCTCTCAGAAAAATCAAACTTCTTTTGAAAGGTTTTTGCATACTCAATCGCTGTCATACTATTTTTCTTTGCATTGCTCACAATTCCACTGCATTCTTCCTTTGATGTCCGTTTTCCTCTTTTCAATCTGTCCAAAATGCCCATCTTATTATCACTCCCTTTTTTCATTCAAGATTTGTTTCATGTTTTTTCTATTCTTATTTCTGTGCTTCTTCACTGGAATGAAAATCACAAGAATAACAGTTACAGCTGTTGAGAAGTTCTAAGCAAAACACCCCTGTTATCATACCTAATATAAGTTTTTTATATCGCATATGATCCACCTCTATGTGATTGAATTATTTACTGTTTTCTTTCTCTATATTTTGTTTTTTGCACCATTTTTTTATATGGTACGGTAATATTTCCATATATATTTTCCTATATTTTTCTGGTTCCTTTATCATTTCTATGAGAAGTTCACGATCATCTAAGTTCATCTCTTCTTTCAATACTTGAAATTGTTTTGAAAAAATATCTGTTACCTCTTCTTCAGATTTTCCTAAAACCTCAGTTGATACAATCCCCAAATTATGCCAGAAATATTTCCTCAGTAAAGATATTTTTTCTACAGATAAATCCGTCTTTAAATCCACCTTAACAATATCCCCGGTCATATAAATAAATACCATAGGTGTCGTTGCTCTTCCTATTAAGCTAGACGTTACTCTTGGATACCCAATAATAAGAAGATTTTTAGCAATCAGTTTCCCTTTTGCACAAATCCAATGTTCACTTAATTTAATATCACAATTCGTAATATTACTGTCTTTCTTCGATATCTTTTCAAATACTTCTCCTTCAAGTAACTTTTCAAGCTCCACTTTTTGTAGCTTGGAATTTAAACCTGGAACACAGTGATATGTTGTAAGCAAATATTTTTTAATTGGAGAAAAGAATACGACAACCCCTATTCCAAAAAGTATTCCAATCAATAAATTCTTCACATCATTGTCAGAAATAAATATAATAATTCCTGCCACACATAAAAAGCATCCGAATAGCCATATCATTACAAGTAGTATTTTTTTAATGGGATACATTCCTTTCCATTCCAATATTGGTGTTAGAATATAAATAGTACAAAATAAACATGACCATTTTCAATAAATAGTA
>ERZ894229.873-NODE-873-length-18562-cov-11.7979_pt1 | contig 18562 bp, 16 predicted proteins | sample MGYA00380295_ERZ894229 | MGnify/ENA primary metagenome ERZ894229 (study PRJEB32331, sample SAMN06328479) | human gut metagenome | biome: human gut microbiome; feature: stool | host: Homo sapiens | collected 2014-09-17 ... | reverse complement strand
GGGGGAAGATTGAAAAATAAGCCCGATGGCTTATTTTTCAATCGGCAGTTTTGCGGCGCTCCGATATGGAGGAAAAAATGGGAAAAAAGACGGCAATTGTGACGGGGGCGAGCCGGGGAATCGGCTATGCCATTGCGAAGCAGCTGGGGCTGGACGGTTACCAGGTGGTGATGCTGGCCACCGGCGCAAAGGAAAAATATGCGGAGGCTTTCGAAAAGCTGACAGAGCAGGACATCACCTGGCATTATGTACAGGGAAGCATTGACTGCGCGCAGGACCGTAGGCGGCTTCTGGACGAGACGCTCGCCCGCTTTGGACGGGTGGACGTGCTGGTGAATAACGCGGGAGTGGCTCCGCTTGAAAGAAAGGACATCCTGGAGATGAGCGAGGAGAGCTTTGACCGGGTGATGGGGATCAATACGAAGGGGACGCTGTTCCTGACGCAGCTTGTGGCAAATCAGATGCTGAAGCAGGAGTGGATCGGAAAGAAAAGGGGAACCATCGTCAACGTGGGCTCCTGTTCCGCGAAAGTTTCCTCTACCTCACGGGGCGAATACTGCATTTCAAAGGCCGGTGTCGCCATGATTACACAGCTGTTTGCGGACCGTCTTGCACCGGAGGGAATCCTGGTTCATGAGGTCAGGCCCGGCGTCATCGCCACCGATATGACCAGCGCGGTGAAGGACAAATACGACGCCATGCTGGAACAGGGTGTTTTTCCCATCAGGCGCTGGGGAACCCCGGAGGATGTGGCGGATGCGGTGAGTCTGTTCTGCTCGGACAGAATTCTTTATACCACGGGAAGCTATCTGGACGTTGACGGCGGCTTTCATATCCGACGTTTATGAAATGGGGAGGAAGATTGAAAAATAAGCCCGATGGCTTATTTTTCAATCGGCAGTTTTGCGTCGGAACGCCGCAAAACTGCTGTGATTGCAGCGAAAAAATCGCATGCGCGATTTTTTCGCGCGGTCGGAACAAAGGGCGTTCCGACATGGAGGAAAAAATGGCGTTTTTTAAGGAGATGGAAATTCGGACGCTGGTTGTGGGAACGGGAGCGGCCGGATATGGGGCGGCCGTGCGCCTGCATCAGTATGGGGAACGGGACCTGGCAATCCTGGCAGAAGAGGTAAAGGCCGGGACCTCACGCAATACCGGGTCGGATAAGCAGACTTATTATAAGCTGTCCCTTGCGGGCAGAGAGGCGGATTCCGTCCGCAGCATGGCGGAGGATCTGTTTCACGGGCAGTGCGTGGACGGCGATCTGGCGCTGTGCGAGGCGGCTCTGTCCGCAAGGTGTTTTTATCGTCTGGTGGAGCTGGGTGTCCCTTTCCCGGACAATGAATATGGGGAATATATCGGCTATCAGACGGATCACGACAGGGGAAGGCGGGCTTCCAGCGTGGGCCCCTACACCTCAAAAATCATGACGGAATGCCTGGAGCAGGAAGCGAAGCGCCGGCGGATTCCTGTTCTGGATCACAGGCAGGTGATACAGATTCTCGTAAAGGATGAAAAGGTGTGCGGAGTTCTCTGCCTGAACCGGGAAAGGCTGGACCGTCGTGAAGCTGAAGGCTGTGAATTTACGGTCATCTGGTGTGAAAATCTGGTACTTGCCACCGGAGGCCCGGCAGGCATGTACCGGGACAGCGTCTATCCGGCCTCTCAGCTTGGAAGCAGCGGAATCGCCTTTGAAGCCGGAATCAAGGGAAAGAATCTGACGGAATGGCAGTTTGGAATGGCTTCCCGAAAGCCCCGCTGGAATGTGAGCGGAACCTATATGCAGGCGCTTCCCCGTTTTGTCTCCACGGACTTGGAAGGGAAGGACGAACGGGAATTTCTGATGGACTATTTTGCGGATCCCGGGAAGGTGCAGTATCTGACTTTTTTGAAGGGCTATCAGTGGCCCTTTGATTCCAACAGGATATACGGCGGATCTTCCATGATCGACCTTCTGGTATATCAGGAAACGATTCTGAAAGGAAGGCGGGTATTTCTGGATTTCCTGCATAATCCGGGCGAAGAAACGGTGGCATTTGAGAAGCTTCCGGAGGAAGCCCGTGCGTATCTGCGCTCCGCCGGCGCCTGTTTCGGTACGCCCATCGAGCGGCTGCTGCATATGAATGAGCCCGCCGTGTCATTTTATCTGGAGCATGGAGTGGATCTGAGAAGGGAAATGCTGGAAATTGCCGTTTGTGTTCAGCATAATAACGGAGGGCTGTCTACGGACTGCCACTGGCAGACCAATATAGAAGGGATTTTCGCAGTGGGAGAGGTCTGCGGCAGCCACGGTGTGACACGACCGGGTGGAAGTGCGCTCAATGCCGGTCAGGCGGGCGCTCAGCGGGCGGCTGAATATATCGCCTGTGTCAGAAATCGAACGCACAGGCATCTGACGAAAGAAGAGCGGGCGTTTTGCCTGCAGGCTGCCGAGAGGCGCATGAATCTGGCTGCCCGGCCTGGCGGGAATTCCAACATAGACGAAGCCTGGGGGCGTGCAGCCGGGCGCATGAGCAGGGCGGCCGGGATGATTCGGAACGGGGAAATGCTGGAACAGGCGCTGAAGGAGACGACGGAGGAACTGGCGCATTTCGAAAGGGACATCCGTATTTCGGATTACGGCCAGGCGGGAATGCTGTATCACCTGCTGGATATGCTGATCTCCCAGAAGGTGTACCTGTCCGCCATGCTGGATTATATCCGGCGCGGCGGTGGAAGCAGAGGCTCCGCCCTCTATACCAACCCGGAGGGAGAGAAGCCGGGAGAAAAAATGCCTGAGCTGTACCGGTGCAGGATGGATGAAGGCAGGCTGGGAGGAATGATTCAGGAAATCCGGCTTCAGTCACAGAAAACTGTGGAAGAGATCGGGGAGGAGAGCGCTGAGGAGTGCAGGATCACCTGGCGGCCGGTCCGCCCCATGCCGGAACCGGAGTATTTCTTCGAAACCCAGTGGAAGGCTTTCCGCGAGCGGAGAGGGCAGGAAATTTAACCGGTCCGGTGCCGGTACCGGTATTGCTGCGGCGTGCAGCCCTCCAGTTTCCGGAAGCAGGCCGTGAAGTAGCTCTGGGAGGAAAACCCGCATTCCAGCGAGATCTGCGCGATGCTCAGATCGGTTTTGCAAAGGAGCTTTCCGCTCTGACGAATCCGGTACTGCAGGAGGTAGGAAAACAGCGTCAGCCCTGTCGCCCGGCGGAAAAAACGGCTGCATTCGCCGGGACTCAGATGGATGTGCCCGGCGACGGCATCCAGGGTGATTTTTTCAGGATAGTGGGCGTCCAGATAAAGAAGGATTTCCTTCAGACGCTGGTTTTCGGAGGCGCTGACATTTTTTCCGCTCCCGCGGACGATGTTCCAGATGCCCGGCCAGGCGCTGAGCAGTTCGCTTTGTATGAGCAGCTCTCTGCCCGGAATCTCCGGCTGTTCTGAAAGCGTCAGAATTCTGGAAAAGGCTTCAGTGAGACGGAGGCCGTCCGGTGTGCTTTTGTCGAAAAGGGAGACGGAAGATGTGGATAACTGAAGGAGCGGAAGCAGCATCTGTTGATAAACCCGGCTGTCCGGGCGCGGACAGATCAGATCCGGGTGGACGTTGATGCCGTAATAGGAAGCGTCCGGACTTTCCGCTTCTGCCATGTGCGCCAGCCGGCAGTTGATGAAAAGACCGGTATTTTCTGTCAGCAGGCAGCTCTGATGAACCACATGAAAGCGCACCGCGCCCCGGTTCACCAGACAGAGCTGAAAATCCTCGTGCCAGTGCCAGGGAACGGGTGCGGGGGACAGGGAAAAATCGGTCTGATAGACGGAAAGAGGAAAGCCGGGAGAAATCCGCTCCATGATTCCTTCCTTGCTGTCCAGTGTCTTAAGCTGATTGACAATCATACCTTACCCCCCCCCCCTGCCGCCGCCGTGAGCGGCATTTTTTGTAAAACCGCAATATTTTTATAAAAAAGGCTGCTTTTTTAATATACAGCTTCAGTGTAAGGCTGATATTATGACAATGTCAAGAAAATCATACAATATCAGGAAAAAGAGCGGAAAGAAAAGGGCGGAAAGAGAAAAAATGGCACAGATGGATCTGACACAGGGAAATATCACAAAGACGCTGTTGAAGTTTGCGTTTCCGATGATCTGCGGAAATCTGCTTCAGCAGCTTTATAATGTGGTGGATACGCTGATTGTGGGGCAGTTTCTCGGCGCGGACGCGTTGGCGGCAGTGGGAAGCGCTTATACGCTGATGACCTTTCTGACCTCCATTCTGCTCGGCCTGTGCATGGGAAGCGGAGCCATGTTTTCCATCCGTTACGGTGAAGGGAACAGAAAGCAGCTTCAGGAGGATATGTTCGTGTCCTTTCTGATGATTGCGTCCGTTACCGTGGTGATCAATGTGGGCGTGTTCGTTTTTCTGGACGGGATCATGCGCCTGCTTTCCGTCCCACAGGAAGTCTACGGCCTGATGCGGGAATATCTGTGGGTAATTTTCTGGGGAATCGGGGGAACCTTTCTTTATAATTATTACGCCTCCCTGCTCCGGGCGGTTGGAAATTCCGTGGTTCCGCTGATTTTTCTCGGAATTTCAGCCGTGATCAATATCGTGCTGGATCTGTATTTTGTGGTTTCCTGCGGCTGGGGCGTGGCGGGCGCGGCTTTTGCCACCATTCTCGCCCAGTGGTTTTCCGGCGTGGGGCTGCTTATCTATAAATGGCTGAAATGTCCGCAGCTGAAGGTAGGGCGGCAGCAGATGCGCGTGCGCAGGGAAACGGTGCGGGAGGTGACGGGAGCCTCCGTGCTGACCTGTCTGCAGCAGTCGGTGATGAATCTGGGAATACTGATGGTGCAGGGACTGGTGAACAGCTTCGGCGCTTCGGTCATGGCGGCCTTTGCGGCGGCGGTCAAAATCGATTCCTTCGCCTACATGCCCCTGCAGGATTTTGGAAACGCCTTCTCCACCTTCATCGCCCAGAACCACGGGGCAAAGAAAAAAGACCGGATCCGGGAAGGAATCCGGTGCGCGGTCAGAACTGCGGTGATTTTCGCTTTGTGTGTATCGGCTGTAGTCGTTATTTTTGCCAGAGTGTTTCTGTTGATTTTCATCCGGCCGGAGGAGACGGAAATCCTGGCTATCGGCGTATCCTACCTTCGGGTGGTAGGGGCGTTTTACGTCGGTATCGGCGGCCTCTTCCTGCTGTACGGGCTGTATCGGGCCATTGAGCGGCCGGCCATGTCTCTGGTGCTTACGGTGATTTCCCTGGGAACGCGGGTGCTCCTTGCCTATGCGCTTTCCGCCGTCCCTGGCATTGGCGTGCTGGGAATCTGGTGGGCGGTGCCCATCGGCTGGGCGCTGGCGGATGTGACGGGGGTGACGTATTACAGATATATCAGGAAAAAAGAAGAGAAGCGGACGACCTGAAAAACGAGAGTCCGCTTCTTTTGGCGTGCTTAGCCCTGATTCTCCAGAGAAGCGCTTCTCGGATAGGGATTCTTCTCATCCGTCAGCCCTGCCAGATAGTCCATGCTGGTATCCAGAGCGATGGCGATCCGTCTGCACTGTTCGAAGGTGAGATAGCGCTTGCCGTTTTCGATTTTGGAATAATCGCTCTGATCAATGCCGGTCAGATGCTGCATTTTGATCTGGGTATAGCCTTTTTCTTTTCTCAGTTCTTTTAATCGGGTCATAACGATGCCTTTCCCATAGACGGCTGCCGGCGGATGGCCGCTCTTTTCTATGAATGGTAGAAGTAGCCTATCATGTGAACCGGATATCCGGGAAGGAATATCCACAACATTTTGAATTTGAAATTCAATCTTTAACCAATTCCATTATGGGGTATCTGACCTTATAAATTATGGGTAAAGTGACCTTACACAAGCCCTCCATTCAGGAGCGGACGGTAAAATTTTGTGTCTGCCGTGGCTGGTCATGTACTTAACAGTCAGATATAATAGTTTCAGAAAACCAGGAGCAGACAATTTGCTTTCAGGGAATGCTCGGCAATTGTCGCAGAAAAACTGGTTGGGGAAGTAAAGCATTACGGGAAATGAGACGGCGAAATGGAGAAGAATGTATGAAGGACTACCATGTAATATGGCATACACAGAGCAGAGATTCATCCGAAAGCATGCCGCTTGGAGGACATGACGCGGGATGCAACGTCTGGGTTCAGGATGACGAGCTCTGCATTTATCTGGCTCAGAGCGGAGCCTTTGATGAAAATGGAACCATGCTGAAGCTGGGGCGTTTAAGAATTCACCCGGTGAACCGGGAACGGATGTCCTCAAATTTCAGGCAGGAGCTGGAACTGGAAAAGGGGCAGATCTGTATTTCAGCAGGGGATGAAGAAAACCGGATGAAGTTTCTGCTGTGGCAGGATGTGACCAATTCCAATCTCCACATTCATTTTTCCTCGGACAGAGAGGAGAAGCTTCAGGTGATATTTGACTGCTGGCGCTATCGGGAGCGGGAGGTGGTGCCTGAAGAACGGGGACAGTGCAGGAATTTTGCCGTACAGGGAGAAGATTCGTTCCCCGATCCGGTGATAACGTGGCCGGATCAGATCCAGGCGGAGGAAAACAGGCTCTTTTTCTTTCATAAAAACCGGAACGACAGGCTTGTATATGACCGGGCGATCCGGCAGCAGCATCTGGAAGCGGTAAAAGACGCCTTTCCCAACTGGCTGAAGGACAGGCTGACGGGAGGCCTGCTCAGCTGCCCTTCGCTGGTTTACAAAGGGAAAAAAGCGGGCTGCTTCGAGCATACGGATCAGATGGAGTATCAGTATGAGACTGCCGGCCTGAAAGAAACCGAGATTGTCGTATCCCTGCTGACCGGGCAGTTTGCTTCGGAAGAAGACTGGAAAAGCCGGGTCACAGAAAACGCTTCTGCCGGCATCAGTCTGGAAGAAAATCAGAAATGGTGGGAGGATTATTTCGACAGAAGCTACATTTACATTGACGAAGATCATCCCGGTTCGGAATATTGGAAAATCGGGAGAAATTATCAGCTGTTCCGGTATATGCTGGGATGCAACTACTATGGGAAATGGCCGACCAAATTCAACGGAGGGCTTTTCACGTTTTATGAACGCTTTACCCCGGACTACCGGAACTGGTCAGGAACGGAATTTACGGCGCAGAACCAGAGGCTTGTCTATTGGCCGATGCTGAAGAGCGGGGATTTTGACGCGATGAAGCCCCAGTTTGATTTTTACAATCATCTTCTTGAGGCCGGAAAGATGCGGGCTTTGGGTTACTGGGGAGAGGACGGAGCCTGTTTCCCGGAACAGATCAGCTGCTTTGGAACCTCCATCTGCGCGGAATATAAATGGAACAGGAGAAAGGAGATCCCGGAAGGGGAAGATGACAATCCGTGGGTAAGGATGCATTATTCCACAGCCCTGGAATTTGCTCTGATGATGCTGGAATATGCGGAATATTCCGGCAGGGATATTGCGGAATATCTGGACTTCATCGATCAGGTAATCCGATTCTATTTTTCCCATTATGGGCGTGACGGGAAGGGCAGGCTGAGGATTTTCCCTTCTACGGCTCTGGAGACCTATAAGGGGGAAGATCCTTACAGCGCAGACGGGAATCGGTATGGAGCTTCGAATCCGATGGATGCTGTCGCGGGACTGCGGGAGCTTCTGGATCAGCTGATCCGCTATCTGGAGAACAGAGGGCAGGATGCGGCAGAATATCGGGAATGGAGAAGAATCTGTCCGGAACTGCCGGAGGGAGAGGAAAATGGGAAACCGGTTTTCCTTCCCGCGGAAAAATATAACCCGATCCCCTTTAATTGTGAAATCCCTCAGCTGTATCGCATATTTCCTTACAGCTGCAGGGGGCTTGCGGAAGAGGAAAAGGAAAGAGGAAGAAATACCTACTGGAGCCCGTCCCTTAACGAAGATCAGAGACTTCTGGTCAGCTGGCATCAGAATGGGATTTTTGCGGCAAGATTGAATCTGACAGAGGAGGCCATGCGCATTCTGAAATGGAAAATGGGAGATTCCGAAAGGCGCTTTCCGGTTTTCTGGGGACCGGGGCATGACTGGACGCCGGATCATAACTGGGGCGGAAGCGCGATGATCGGACTGCAGGAAATGCTGGTACAGGTGAAAGGCGACGGCTTCGAAGTCCTGCCTGCCTGGGATAGAAAGGTAGATGTCCGGTTCAAACTGCATCTGCCGGGAGGAAAGGTGGCTGCATACTGTCTGAAGAATGGAAATCTGTTTGCTCTGGACTAGCCACCTTGCCGGAGGTCTGGTACAATATTCTGGAGACGACGAGAAGAAACAAGACGGGAGAGAGAGCCAATGAAGGAACAGACAGCGGAATGGATCAACCGGCTGGGCAGATTCTGCGGGAAAAGGGATGTGCCGGAACTGACACCGGATCAGCTGTATCGAAAGTATCAGATCAGACAGGCCGATGTCCTGGTGCTTTTCGGCGGCAGCATTCTGTGCGGAGGAGATGTGCTTGCGGACGCAATGAAACAGAATGTGGCCCAAAAGTATGTTATCGTGGGCGGAGCCGGGCATACGACGGAAACGCTTCGCAGAAAAATGCATGCGGAGTTTCCTGAGATCATGACGGAAGGACTGCCGGAGGCGGAAATATTTGAAGCCTATCTGGAATATCGTTACGGGCTGCATGCCGATCTTCTGGAATGCAGATCCACAAACTGCGGAAATAACATTACCTATCTTCTGGAACTGCTCGCGGAAAACGGGATATCCTTCCATTCCATTATTCTGATCCAGGATGCGGCCATGCAGCGCAGGATGGAAGCCGGACTGAGAAAACAGGATGCGGATGCGCTGATCATCAATTTTGCGGCTTATCAGGCGGAGGTGACCGTCAGAAACGGAGAGCCGGAATATGAAAAAGAGATCTGGGGAATGTGGGATATGGACAGATACATTACTCTACTGATGGGAGAGATTCCGCGCTTATCCGATGCGCCGGTTGGATATGGGCCCGCCGGAAAAAATTTCATTGCCCATGTGGATATCCCGCCGGAGGTTGCGGAAGCTTTTTCGGAACTGAAAAAGGAGTATGGAGGAATGGTACGGGAAGCGAATCCCATGTATGCGTCATAGGCATGGAGGAAAAGATGAACAGGGATTACACACAGATCAACTCAGAAACGATTGACGACTGGGTAAAAAACGGCTGGGAATGGGGAAAACCCATCGATCATGATACCTGGGTGAAGGCGGTTCAGGGAGACTGGAAGGTGTATCTGACGCCTACAAAATCTGTCCCGGGGGACTGGTTCTGTGAGATGAAAGGAGCCAGGGTGCTCGGCCTCGCCTCCGGCGGCGGCCAGCAGATGCCCATTTTCACAGCGGCGGGGGCAAAGTGTACGGTCCTGGATTATTCCGAAGAGCAGCTTCGCATGGAAAAGCTGGTGGCGGACCGGGAGGGGTATACCATCGATCTGATCCGGGCGGATATGACGAAGCCGCTGCCATTTGAGGCGGAAAGCTTTGACCTGATCTTTCATCCGGTTTCCAACTGTTACGTGGAAGACGTGCTTCCCATCTGGAAGGAGTGTTTCCGGGTGCTGAAAAGGGGCGGAATCCTGCTGGCGGGGCTGGACAACGGCTTCAATTATCTCTTTGGAGAGGAAGAGGAAACCACGATCCGCTACCGGCTCCCCTACAATCCGCTGAAGGACGAAGCCCTCTATGAGGAGTCGGTGAAGAACAACTGGGGGATCCAGTTTTCCCATACCATTGAGGAGCAGATCGGAGGCCAGCTCGCCGCAGGCTTCGTTTTGAAGGATGTATATCAGGATACGAACGGTTACGGAAAGCTGGAGGAATACGGCGTGCCCACGTTCTGGGCGACGAAGGCGGTGAAGCCGGTCTGAGCTTTCCGCATGGCATGATGAAATTAAAATGCCGCCTACGGCGGCAGAAGGGCAGGAAAACGATGAAAACAAAAGTATGGGCGCACAGGGGCGCCAGCGCGTATGCGCCGGAAAATACGCTGGAAGCATTTCAGCTTGCCGTCGATCAGAAGGCGGACGGCGTGGAACTGGATGTGCAGATGACAAAGGACGGAAAGCTGGTGGTGATTCACGATGAAACCATCGACCGGACCAGCGACGGACATGGAAGGGTGATGGACCATACCCTTTCCGAGCTGAAGAAAATGAAATTCAACCGGACCCATCCGGAATATGCGGATGCCACAATCCCCACTCTGGCGGAGGTCTATGAACTTCTGAAGCCCGCCGGGCTGGAAATCAATGTGGAGATTAAGACCGGGATCATTTTTTATCCGGAAATTGAGGAGCGGCTGTACCGCCTTGAACTGGAAATGGGGATGGAGGGGAAGATCATCTATTCCTCCTTCAACCACTACAGCGCCATGAAGATGAAGGAGCTGAACCCGGAGGCGAGGGTGGGACTCCTTTATTCGGACGGCTTTCAGAACGTGCCCCACTATGCGGCGAAGCTGGGAGCCGACGCCCTCCATCCGGCGCTTTATAACCTGCAGTATCCGGATTTCCTGGAAGAGTGCAGAAAACGTGGTCTGCTGCTGCATGTCTGGACCGTGGACGAAGAAGAGGACATCCGCAGGCTTGTGGAAGCGGGAATCGACGCAGTGATCACCAACAGGCCGGATGTGGCGCGCAGAATTGTTGGTTAGAAGCGAACGGACCGGATTAAAACGGAACGCATTTACTGAGAGTATATATGGAAAGTATATATTTGGAAACCGGAGGAAGCAGGAATGCTGGAAAAAGAGGGATTTGACGCCTGGGCGGAAGAATATGACAGAAGCGTGCGGGAAACGGATGAGGCGTCCGGCTATCCCTTTGCCGGATATGACGCATTGATGAGCTGGCTGCGGCAGGAGATTACCGCAGAGGGCAGCAGGAGCTGCGGCAGCTATCTGGACGTAGGGATCGGAACCGGAAAGCTTGCCGGAGAACTGTATGACAGGGGGATTCCAGTCTGTGGCATTGACTTTTCAGAAAAAATGCTGGAGGAGGCTGCCCGGAAAATGCCGGAAGCCAGGCTGATCTGCCATGACTTTTCCCAGGGGCTTCCGGAGAAGCTGGCGGGTGAGCGTTTTGACGTGATTGTCTGTACTTATGCGATCCATCATCTGGATGAGGAACAGAAAATCGGCCTGATTGAACAGATGCTTTCTCATCTGGAAGCGGGCGGAAGGCTTTACATCGGGGATGTGGCTTTTGCCACAAGGCAGGAGCTGGAAGTGTGCAGAGAGGCGTCCGGCAGGGACTGGGACGAAGAGGAAAGCTATCCAGTGGCGGAAGAGATCGCCTCCCGGCTTTCCGGAAACGGATTTCCCCAGATGCACTTTCGCAGATTTTCATTCTGTGCGGGCGTGTTTTGGTGGAAATTATAATTGCGAAAAAATCGGAAGAATAGTGATTGAAACCATGAAATATGGGTGATATTATTGATATATCCTATATTTTTTCGAAAAAATCTCAAAGGAGTGATCCTGATGCTTTGTCAGTTTTCTTTTAAAAATTATAAAATTTTTAAAAATGAGGCTTTTCTGGACTTTATGGCTGAACCGATTCGGGAGCATAAGGAAAGCCTGCTGGTTGATGAGACAGATGGGGAACGTTTTATTCCGGTTATCGCAATATATGGTCCGAATGCGGGAGGAAAGTCAACAGTTCTGGACGCATTGAATTTCCTGCGTCGATATGTATTGCAGACGGTTCTTCTGACAAGGCTGCAGGACAGAAATAATTATGAACTTTTTTTGAAGAACTTTTCAGTGGATACTTCAAGAACCTGGTATCATAAATGTGATCCTGACTGCAGGAATCTGCCAACCTCCTTTGACGTGATGTTCCGGACGAAAAAAAGGCAGTTCCGTTATTGCCTTTCCCTGCAGGATGGCAAGGTCGTGGAGGAGAATCTGTATGCTCAGGAAATTGGAGAAAAGGATGCGGAGGTCATCTTTGAACGTACAGAGGAAGAATGCCTTCTGGGGAAAAATGTGGAGGACATTGCGGTGGAACGGGTGAACGGAGCCATGCCGCTGCTTTCACATATTGCGATCAATTATGATATTGAGATCATAGATGAAGCGGTCGGATGGTTCCTGAAGATTGACGTAATTGATTATGATAATCCCAGAAAAGACCGGCAGATTCTGATTCCGGCCACGGAAAAAGAAAGAAGGAAAATGTTCGATATCCTTCATGCTCTGGATATTCAGATTACGGATATTCGTTTCGTTAAGGATGCGGATGGCAATATTCTGAATGTATACGCGAAGCACGCGCTTCCAAACGGAGAAGAGTTTGAGATCCCGTTTGAAGAGGAATCCAGCGGCACCAGAAAATTGTTCAGCTTTCTGGGAGAGTGTATTTCCTGTCTGGAAGAAGGAAATCTGATTCTTGCTGACGAACTGGACGCGAAGTTTCATCCGAAGCTTTTGGAATATATCATTGCGCTTTTCACCAATCCAAAGAGCAATCAAAACGGCGCGCAGCTTTTGTTGACGTCTCACGATATTACCACCATGAATCCATCCGTGTTTCGGCGGGATGAAATCTGGTTTTGTGCCAGAAATCCAATGGGAGCATCAAAGCTTTATTCGTTGATTTCCTTTCGGAAGGAAAATGGCCAACAGCCAAGGAATGATGAGATATACGGAAAAAGATATCTGGAAGGGCGTTATGGCGCGGATCCATACATCCGAAAAATTTTGAGTTGGGAGGAGGGAGAGGATGAGCCTGAAGCCCAGGAAGTTCAGTGATATAAAGCGGAGTCAGGAAGAAATCAATACAAAAATGTTGAAAAAAAGGAAGGAGACACATGACGAGCTTCCGCCATATATGTACGTCATCAGCGAAGGAATTAAAACAGAGCCCTATTATATAAAGGGAATGGCAGATGCCATCAACCGGAAATTTTTTGACTTTTCGTCCGGTCCCCGTATTTATGTGAGGGGGACCGGAAGGAATACACGGGGGCTGCTTTCTTACGTCAGAAAGCAGGTGTAAGCTGATTTCCCACAGGCGGAAATTGTCTGGCTGATGTATGACAAGGATGACTTCCCGCTGGATGATTTTGATAACACGCAGTATAGTGCGCTGAACAGAAAAGATATCTACGAGGTTTTGAAAGATAAGACAGAAACAGCAATAAAAAGAGCCAGACGGCAGTATCAGGAGTACGGAGATAAACCTCCCTCTCAGATGTGCCCGGCAACCCGGGTGTTTGAACTGGTGGAAGAACTGCAGAAGTATTTAATGTGAAATGGAACAGCAAAGGAAGATTAGCATGCACATAATCAACATAGAAGAAGACCGCATCGGCCTTCGCTTCGGCGTGACACAGGAAAACAGACTGGTGCTGCTTGCGGTAACGGAAGGAAAGAAACGGCAGCAGGCGTCTGAAATGCAGGAGGTAGCTTTTGAACAGAAGGACGGGGCGGAAGCCGGAAACGAGGATGCTTTCCAGGAATATGCGCCTCTGGAGGCGACGATCACGGGAGAAAACTGTCCGGAGGACCGGATGGGGAACCAGCTCATCCACACATCCCTTGCGGTGAAGCTGCAGTATGAGCGGCATGAAAGACGGCAGACGGAGGATGGAGCGGAATACGTCTTTTTCCTGAAGGATGAGGACACCGGAATGGCCGCGCGGCTGCATTACCGGTTTTATGCGGAGCTGAACGTGATTTCCTGCCACACGGAGGTGGAGAATCGGGGAACGCTGCCCCAGGGACTTGAGGCGGTCACGTCCTTTTCCCTGCACGGGCTGGAACGGGACGGAAATCTGCCCTATGAGGAGCGCTTCCGTCTTCACCTGGTACATAACGGCTGGCAGAAGGAACTGCAGTGGCACGCTTACCGCTTTTCGGAGCTGGGGCTTTCGGCCTCCCAGAAGCCGGGCCGGTACAACAGCACTAAGTTCATTTCCGTGACCAATACGGGCGCCTGGTCCACGAAGCAGTATCTGCCTCTGGGTATTCTGGAGGACGAAGAAACGGGAAAATTCCTGGCCTGGCAGATCGAGCACAACGGCTCCTGGCACTGGGAGATCGGCGAGCATGCGGGCCAGCTGTATCTGAAGGCGGCGGGGCCAACAGAGCAGTATGCCCACTGGTATAAGGAATTAAAGCCGGGCGAAACCTTTGTGAGCGTGCCGGCGGCCGTGGCATACGGCTGCGGAAGAGCGGATGAAGCGGTGCGCGCCCTGACCGCATACCGCAGGCACATCCGCCGGGAAAATGAGGACAACCGGAAGCTGCCGGTGATTTTCAATGATTATATGAACTGTCTCTGGGGCAAGCCCACCACGGAAGAGGAAATTCCGCTCATTGACATTGCTGCAGCCTGCGGCTGTGAATATTACTGCATCGACTGCGGCTGGTACAGCGCCGGGGAATGGTGGGGCAACGTGGGAGAATGGCTGCCCTCGGAAGAACGTTTCCCGAAAACGGAAGCGTTTCCGGAGGGGCTGAAATCCCTGCTCGCCTACATCCGGCAGAAGGGGATGGTGCCCGGATTGTGGCTGGAGCTGGAGGTGATGGGCTTAAACTGCCCGCTGGCAAAAGAAAAGCCGGACGAGTGGTTTTTCATGCGCCATGGAAAGCGCGTTCGGGAAAAGACCAGGTATCAGCTGGATTACCGCAATCCCGAGGTGCGGGAGTTTGCCACCGGTGTGATCCGGCGTCTGGTGGAAGATTATGGCGTTGGCTACATTAAGATGGACTATAACATCGAGCCGGGAATCGGAACGGATCAGCATGCGGACAGTGCCGGGGACGGGCTGCTGGAGCATCAGAGGGCTTATCTGTCCTGGCTGGACGGGATTTTTGCAGAATATCCGGATCTGGTGATCGAGAACTGCGGAAGCGGCGGCATGCGCATGGATTACGCCATGCTGAAGCGGCACAGCGTGCAGTCCACCAGCGATATGGAGGATTACCGGATGTACGCGACCATCGCGGTGAACTCTCCGCTGGCCCTTACGCCGGAACAGGCTGCGGTCTGGTCCTATCCGCTGAATGCCGATGATGCGGAGGAAACCATTTTCAACATGGTAAATGTGCTGCTTCTGCGCATTCATCAGAGCGGCCATCTGTTCCGCCTGGGTGAGATCTGCCAGGAGCTGATCCGGGAGGCCATCTCCTGGTATCAGGCCACGAGAGAGGACCGCAGGGAAGCCCTTCCCTTCTGGCCGCTGGGCTTCGGAACCTATTATGATGCATGGACGGCGCTGGGAATGAAAGGCAGAAAAAAGAGTTATCTTGCCGTTTGGCGCAGGGGCGGAGAAGAGGCGTCCTGCCGCCTTCCGCTGCCGGACTGCCGCGGAAAGGAGATCCGGGTGCGTTGCGCCTATCCGGCGGAGAGACCCGTGGATTTTGTCTGGGACGCACAGAAGGCGGAACTGACCGTCACCTTCCCGGAAGCCTTTATGGCGCGGCTGTTTGAAATTGAAAACCTGTCATAGGACATACCATCCGCCAATAGATTAGTAAAAAAGGCGGATGGTATTTTTATGGGAAAAAACCGCATGAAAAAAACGGGAATCCTGCTGGCACTCTGCCTGATGACAGGATGGCTTACTGCCTGCACCGCGTCCGTGCAGCAGAGCGAATCACAGGATGATATGGAATTTACGGTGGTGAGCGAGGACCGGCTGCCGGAGGAGCTGAAGGAGATCGTGGAAGGAAAAAAGGAGAACGCCTTCAAGCTCACCTATGCGGATGCAGGATATCTCTACATCTGTACCGGATATGGAAAACAGGACAGCGGCGGCTACAGCATCACCGTGGATTCCCTGTATGAAACGGATAACGCCATCTATGTGAACACGAACCTGCTCGGCCCGAAAGCGGGAAGCGCCTCCGGAAACAGCCCGTCCTATCCCTACATCGTGATCAAGGTGGAATTCCGGGATAAGACGGTGGTATTTGACTGAAAGCCTTTTCCGGCAAGCCAAACATGGTTTACATTCCTGTCCTCCTGAGGTAAAATAACCATAAAAACGGCGGGCTGAAAAAGGTGCCGGTGTGCGTGCTCCGGCGAAAACGCTCCGGCCTGGAGGAAAGGATGGACAACATGAGCGAACCGAATAAAAAGTATCAGATTGACACAGCGGAAAACCGGAAATTTCTTGAGGAGATCAGAAACGATCTGCTCCGCTTCGGACACAGATTCCCTTCACCGGGCGGAAGCTCTTATTACCTGGGCGACGATGGCACGCCCTGGACGGACCGCAGCCGGGAGACATGGATCACCAGCCGCATGGTACATGTGTACAGTCTGGGAACCTTTCTGGGACATGAGGGAAGCGAGGCCCTTGTGGATGCAGGTCTGAAAGGCCTGAAGGGCGAGCTGCATGATGAAAAGAACGGCGGCTGGTATGCCGGTCTGACTGCGGACGGCGGCATTCTGCCAAACAAACAGTGCTATGCCCATGCGTTTGTGATTCTGGCGGCATCCTCTGCGGTTCTGGCGGGACGGCCGGGCGCAAAGGAGCTTCTGGAGGACGCGTTGAAGCTGTATGATCTTCGTTTCTGGAACGAGGAAGAAGGGCTTTCCTGCGATACCTGGAATACGGAGTTTACCGTGCTGGATGATTACAGAGGCCTGAACGCCAACATGCATACGGTGGAAGCCTTCCTGGCGGCTGCGGACGTCACCGGGGATGAGAAATACCGGGTGCGTGCAGGACGCATCATTGATCATGTGACGGGCTGGGCCAGAGACAACAGCTGGAGAATCCCCGAGCATTTCACCAAAGACTGGACGCCGGATCTGGAGTGCAATAAGGATAAGCCGGACGACCAGTTCAAGCCTTATGGAGCGACGCCCGGCCATGGCATTGAGTGGGCAAGGCTGATCGCCCAGTGGGCCCTTTCCACTTACCGGGATGATGCCAGGAAGGCCGCCGGGTACATCGAAATCTCGGAAAATCTGTTCAATAGAGCGGTAGAGGATGCCTGGAATGTGGACGGCGCGCCGGGCATCGTATACACCACGGACTGGGAAGGAAAGCCGGTGGTGCATGACAGGATGCATTGGACCCTGGCGGAAGCCATCAATACCTCTTCCGTTCTCTGGCATGTGACCGGAAAACAGAAGTATGCGGACGACTACGCCCGGTTCATGCAGTATCTGGACGAGAAAGTCCTGGATCACATAAACGGCTCCTGGTTCCACCAGCTGGATCAGAACAACAACGTGATCGGCACCGTCTGGCCGGGAAAATCTGACCTGTACCACGCCCTGCAGGCGACGCTGATCCCTTACCATACGGCGGACCTTTCCATCGCTCCTGCGGTGAAGGAGGGGAAGGAAATTTAAGACTGCTAAAAGGTACAGCTTCTGAAGATTCAGAGATGGGAACAGCCGACGAAGGCCCCGGAACAGCTCCGGGGCTTTTTGTAAAATGTTTTTATGAAAAGACTGTTCGCTAAACTGTTTGATAAATTTATCTTTGTTTTCTAAAAATAAAATTAGAAAACAAATTTTTGCTAAAACATTGAAATTTGTTTCATAAAATGCTATTATTTTAGTGAAAAGACGAAACAAAAGTGCCCAAAAAGCCGCATAACGGCGGAAAGCGAGGATTCATTTTGCTTCCGACAGAATTAGAGAATCTGGTGAGGGATATCATTGCTCAAAAATGTGAAAGGCAGAATATCGAATTGAAATGTGCCGGCCGGGGAACTCCGGAAAAGCTGTATGACACTCTTTCCAGCTTTTCCAATCAGGTTGGCGGCGGGATTATTCTGTTTGGTATTGATGAGAAAAATAATTTTGAAATTACCGGCGTTTATGATGCGCAGGATCTCCAGGCGAAGGTAGCAGCACAGGCACTCCAGATGGAACCGGTGGTACGTCCGGTATTTACGGTTGCTGAAATGAATGGCAGAACAGTCGTGAGCGCTGAAATTTCAGAATGTGATATTTTTGATAAACCCTGTTTTTACAAGGGGGCAGGAAGAATTCGAGGTTCCTACGTTCGTGTCGGGGAAGCGGATATGCCAATGACGGAATATGAAGTTTACAGCTATGAGGTATTCCGAAGAAAAATTCAGGACGAGCTCCGGACAGTTGATCGCGCGGATATGGAGGATTTTGACCAAAATGCTCTCGCGGAATATTTTATCAGACTGCGGAAAATGAAACCTAATCTTTCCAGACAGCCGGATGAAAAAATCCTTCAGCTTCAGGGGATTGTGGACAAGGGAAAGCCAACGGTTGCGGGAATTATGCTGTTTGGTGAATATCCTCAGGCTTTTTTTCCTCAACTCAGTGTTACCGCTGTGGTGGTTGATGGAACAGAAATAGGAGAACTGGGAGAAAACGGGGAACGGTTCATTGATAATCAGCGTATGGAAGGAACTTTATCGCAGATGCTGGAGGAGACGCTGACATTTATCCGCAGAAATATCCGGACCGCAACGATAGTTGATAAAAACGGAAATCGAACAGACCGTATGGAATATCCTGTGCTGGCTGTCCGCGAAATCGTTTTGAATGCGCTGATTCACCGGGATTACAGTATTCATACCGACCATTCTCCTGTCCGTGTGATACTATACA
>ERZ894229.871-NODE-871-length-18633-cov-35.4685_pt1 | contig 18633 bp, 14 predicted proteins | sample MGYA00380295_ERZ894229 | MGnify/ENA primary metagenome ERZ894229 (study PRJEB32331, sample SAMN06328479) | human gut metagenome | biome: human gut microbiome; feature: stool | host: Homo sapiens | collected 2014-09-17 ... | reverse complement strand
TCCCCCAGCACACGGTCGAACGCAACGATCGGGCGATGAATGGACGTCCAATAATCAGGCGTATGCGCGGTATGGGCGCTCATTACGATGCCGTCCATGATATGCCGGCGCAGCATTTCCACATATTCGGCTTCGCCGTTCTCGGCATCTGCGGTGGAGCACAGCATGGTGCTCAGTCCCTGCCCGGCGAGCATATGCTGCAAGCTGGCCGTGAACGTGGCGAAGAAGGGATGCCGGATGGTCGGCACGATCACACCAACCATATTGGTGCGATTGTGATATAGATTGCGCGCCAGTTCGTTCGGCACATAATTCAGCGCGTTCATGGCACGCTGCACCCGGTCACGCATATCGTCGGACACGTATCCCGTGCCGTTCACCACCAACGAGACGGTGCTCAATGAGACTCCGGCCTTCTTCGCCACATCGCGCATGCCGACCATGTTCATACTCCTTTGCGCAGCCGCTATCATGCTCATTGTACATAGTATCGAACCGGTTTAGCGACCGGTGTGTGCATCGTTGTACGTTCGGTCGAGACGGTCGTCGAGAACATGAGGTCGAGGCATACGAAAGCGGTGCGAAGCCTGACGACGATTGCCGCCCGCTTCGCACCGCGCGTCTCGTTTAATCATGATTCGCACCTGTAACTCAGGTGCGGCGCCACGATCAGGCCGTAGGCACGGAACCTTCCTGAGAGTGGTCGAAGACCGGCTTGTTGTCGGCATCGTACTTGTAGACGCCGATGGAAGCCGAGCTTGGATCATGCGCATCATTGAATGCGCCGATGGAGGTCTGGCCCTTGTACTGGATTTCCTTACCGTCCTTGAGCAGCGCCAGGCAAGCCTTGTAGGAATCGCATTCCTCGCCCTTGGTGGAACCGGAGACCGCCATAAGGTTCTTCTGCACGGTCTCGCCGTCCGTCGCGCCGCCCTTCTGGGCCGCGAGCGCCGCCAGCACGATGGCGTCATAGGTTTCGGCGGTGTAAGTGAAGTCGGTGACCTTGGAGTTGAAGGACCTGACGTTCTTCTGGAATTCGTCGGTAGGATGGGCGCCCGGGATGGTGCCGACGGAACCTTCCAGCAGACCGGCATCGAAGTCCTCGGAGTGGTCGACGGTATTGCCGTCGGTCATGTACAGCTTGTGGGTATCGATGCCCTGGGTCGCAAGTTCCTTGACGAGCGGCACGGTCTGATCGAAGGCGATCACCAGCGTGGCATCCGCATTAGAGGCCTTGATGCTGGTCACCATCGAGGAGAAGTTCGTTTCGGTCGGATCGAAGGTATCCTTCTCGCCATAAACGACCTTCACGCCGGCATCCTCCACGGTTTTGACGACCACGTCACGCAGGGACGTGCCGTATTCATCGTTGAAGACCGCGATGGCAAGGTTCTTCACACCGTCCTGTGCGATGATCTGGCCCAGCACGGCACCCTGTACGGTGTCCGGCGGGATGGTGCGGAAGAAGTAGTCGTTCAGGCCGGAGAAAGCAGTGGACGTGGCACCCGAAGAGATCATCGGCACCTTCGCGGACGTGACCTGCTTGTAGGTGTTCTTGACCACGGAGCTGGACGGCGGGCCGACCACGACGGACGGGTTCTTGGCGAGCACCGACTGCGCCGACGACGTGTTCTGGTCGGCATGGTCCGCGTCCGAAGTGTCGGCCGAAGTGATTTCGATGTCTTTGCCGAGTACGCCGCCGGCATCGTTGATGTCCTTCTGCGCAAGCTTCATGGTGGCGATATTGGCCGGGCCGAGGTACGCCATGGAGCCGGTGAGCGGGAACAGGCCTGCCGCCATGAACGTGCCGGAATCGGATGTGGATGAGGCGGATGAGTCGCTCGAGCTGGACGAAGACGAGCCACAGCCGGACAGCATCATCGTCAGCGCGGCCGCCGCCGCGGTAATCGTAATCAGGGTCTTCCTGGAATTACTCTTCTTCATTATCGTCACTTCCTCTTGTCTCTGTACTGTCGTTTATTGTCGTGATTATTGCCGCGGGAAAGCAAGAATCCGCAAATTCCTGCGGATACCACGATTGCGCTATCTGGAATTATGCGGATTCTTGCGATTGAGGCCCGACGGCGACCGCGTATCTTACGTTTGTCGGCCGCCGTCACAACCTACTGTCAGTCGGTCGGAACGTCGCCGGACTGGGTGTGGTCGAAGACCGGCTTGTTGTCGCCGTCGAAGGTGTAGACGCCGATGTTCGCGGAGCTCGGATCATTGTTCTTGTTGAACGGTCCGATACCGGTCTGGCCTTGGTACTGGATGTCCTTGCCGTCCTTGAGGAGGGCGAGGCATGCCTTGTAGGAATCGCACTTTTCGCCGCCGTCCGCGCCGGAGACCGCCGCCATATTGGCCTGGATGGTCTTGCCGTCGGCGCTGCCGCCCTTCTGCGCGGCGAGGGCTGCGAGAATGATGCCATCGTAAGTTTCGGCGGCATAGGTGGTGGTGTTCTTCAGATCCACGCCGGTGGATTCGAGACGCTTGATGAAGTCATCGGACGGGTTGACGCCAGGGATGGTGCCCTTCGAGCCCTTGAGCAGGCCGGCATCAAGCTCGCTGGAATAATCGGAGGTGTTGCCGTCGACGAAATACAGCTTGCTCATGTCCACACCGGCGGAGGCGAGGGCCTTGAGCAGCGGCTTGGTCTGATCGAAGGCGATGACGAGCGTCGCGTCAGGGTTGGACGCCTTGATGGCGGTGGCAATCGAAGAGAAGTTCGTTTCGGTCGGATCGAAGGTATCCTTCTCGCCGTAAACGATATCGACGCCCGCGTCACCGGCGGTCTTGACGACCGTGTCGCGCAGACCGGTGCCGTATTCGTCGTTGAAGACCGCGATGGCGAGCTTCTGCACGCCATCCTGGGCGATGAGGTTGCCCATCACGGCACCCTGCACGGTATCGGGGGCGACGGTACGGAAGAAGTAGTCGGACAGGCCGGAGAAGCTGGCCGAAGTGGCGCCCATCGACAGCATCGGAACGTTCTGCGAGGTGATGGACTTGTATGTGTTCTTGACCCGGAGCTGGAAGCCGGGCCGATGACGAACGACGGATTCTTGCTGAGCACGGACTGCGCGGCGGACGTGTTCTGATCGGCATGGTCCGCATCGGAGGTGTCGGCATCGACGGTGGTGACGTCATTGCCAAGTACGCCGCCTGCATCGTTGATATCCTTGACCGCAAGCTTCTCGGCGGCCAGTTCAGGAGGTGCGAGATAGGCCAGGGAACCGGTTTCCGGCCACAGTCCGCCAAGCACGAACTTGGTGGTCTTGGCGCTGGAATCCGACGAACTGGCAGTGCTGTCGGAACCGCTGGAACTCGAGCCGCAGCCGGCGAGCGACATCACCGCGGCGGCGATCACGGCGGTCGTCGTGATCGACAGCTTCTTCATGCTCTTCATGTTGATATGCTTCATGCGAATCACCATTTCCTCTCTTGATCCGGCCGAATGCCGAACCCTTGGTGACGATTGCGATCGTCTTGATTGTTCTCGACCGTTCGCAATCTTTACTTCGGAATATAGAAACCCTGCAAACCGAAAGTGTGTGCATAAAGTTAACCTGAGATGAAGCCCGAAAACTGTTGGAAACACAAGGATTTCCAACGGTTTTTAGGCATGGCTGAACCGCCGGCGGAGGTAGGATTCCCGGTACGCCGGCGGTTGGCTGGGACTCGAGGTCCTCGCTTACGGAAGGAAGCCCGGGCTCAGGGACTCAAGGTTCCGGCTCATGGAGGAAACCGCGGAACGCGTGTGCAGACCGCCATTCGGAGCCGAAGACGTACGAAGGTACATCGAGCGGCGAGCGGCGAGAAAGGCGGCATGCGCTCCGTTCCGTGATTCCCAGAGTTCTGCCGTCACTTCATCTCCCTTCCTCTTCCACCTCCTCTTCCAGATTGCCGAGGTAGAGGGAAACGACCTTCGGATCTTCCATCAGGTCACGGCCCTTGCCGGAATATGCGTTACGGCCCTGGTCGAGAACGTAGCCACGATCGCAGATCTGCAGGCAACGACGGGCGTTCTGTTCGACGATAACCACGGAGACACCGGCCTTATTGACCTGACGCACGCGGATGAAGGTCTCATCCTGCAACATCGGGGACAGACCTGCGGAAGGCTCATCCAGCAACAGTACGGATGGCTTCATCATCAGGGCGCGGGCCATGGCCACCATCTGGCGTTCGCCGCCGGAAAGCTGGCCGGCAAGCTGGTTCTTGCGTTGGCCGAGCTTGGGGAAGATGGAGCACACGTAGTCGAACCGCTCGTTGAACAGCTTCGGCGCCTGGAATGCGCCCATATGCATGTTTTCCGCGATGGTCAGGCTGGGGAACACGTTTTCGGTCTGCGGCACGAAACCGACGCCGCGGGAGACAAGCTTGTCGGCACGCAGGTTGGTGATGTCCTCGCCCTTCAACAACAGCTTTCCGGAGTGGATATGCACCAGACCGAACAGCGACTTGAGCAATGTGGACTTGCCGGCGCCATTCGGACCGATGATGCCGACGATTTCGCCCTCATGCAAGGTAAGGGAGGCACCGTTGAGGATGTTCACGCCGGGAATGTACCCGGCAATCAGGTCGACCGCGTCCAGCAGGGGCTCGCCCTCGGGTTCTCCCACGTGGATCTGCGCACGGGTCAAACCGTCCGCGCTCCCACCCTGCGTGTCCGATTCTCCAGAATCGGACAACTGGGAACCAAAATTCCCCTCCTGAATGTCCGATTCTCCAGAATCGGACACAGAGACCACCGGATTCCCCGTCTGGATGTCCGATTCTGGAGAATCGGACAAACCTGCCGGATCGGTGACGCTTGCGATGTCGCTCATCTCAGGCCTCCTTCAAATCTTCAAGCACGGAATCGTCACCCAGGTCCACATTGGCATGCGCACCCAGATAGGCGTCGATCACAGCCGGATCGCTCATCACGCTCTTCGGCTGACCTTCGGCAACGATCTTGCCTTCCGCCATCACGGTGACCCAATCGGCGATATGACGCACCATGTTGATGTCATGTTCCACGAACAGCACCGTCGTGCCTTCCTCACGCAATGCCATGATGTGGTCGAGCAGCGACTGCTTCAACGCCGGATTCACGCCGGCCATCGGTTCGTCGAGCATCACCAGCTGCGGATCCGACATCAGCGCACGCGCCATCTCCAGCAGTTTGCGTTGGCCTCCGGAAAGCGCGCCCGCATAATCGTTTTTCTTCTTGATCAGCAGGAAGCGTTCCAATAGCGCTTCCGCCTTTTCAACGTTCTCTTTCTCCTGACGTTTCCACATTCCGGGAAACAGCGCACGGAACATGCCCTCACCTGGCTGCACGGGCGCACCAAGCAGCATGTTGTCAAGCACGGTCAGACGGCTCATGACCTTCGTCAGCTGGAATGTGCGGACCATGCCCATACGTGCCACCTTCTCAGGTTGCACGTGGGCCATGTCCTTGCCGTCGAACTGCCAAGTGCCGGTATTCGGCGTATCGAAGCCGGTCATCAGATTGAAGAACGTGGTCTTGCCGGCACCGTTCGGACCGATTAACGCAGTGATGCCGTGGCGTTCGATCTCGAAGTGGCCCACGTCCACGGCGGTCATGCCGCCGAATTTGCGGGTCACGTTGTCGGCGATCAGAATCGGATCGGGCTTATGCACGCCCGGCTTGTTCTCCACGAACCTGAGATCCTCGGTGACTTTGTCCCTGTAAGCGGTGGAGATCAGGGTTTCACCTTCTGGCGCCTTGGTGGCCCATTTCGTCAGATCATGGAACGGGACGCCCGGCTGAGGGAAAGACGACACGGCGGGCTGTTGAGTATTCGTTGTATCAGGCATGGAAAGCCAACTCCTTTCGGTCGCCCAACAAGCCTTGTGGCCTGAAGATCACCAGGCACATCAGCGCGACGCCGACGATCACCCAGCCAAGGGCTTCGATCTGGTTGGAGGAGATCAGGGTTTCGGGAACCGTATTGCGCATGACCTCCTTGACGAAGGTGAGCAACACCCACAGCACGCAGGAGCCCAGTACCGGGCCAAGAATCGTGGCCGCGCCACCCAGCAGCAGAATCGTCCACACATAGAAGGTGACGGTACGACCGAGCGAATCCGGCTGCACGGAACGCGGCAGCACGAAGATGATGCCTGCCATCGCGCCAAACAGACCGCCGAGAATCAACGATTCCATCTTGTATTTCGTAACCGGCTTGCCGAGCGAACGGATCGCGTTCTCATCCTCGCGGATGCCCTTGAGCATGCGCCCCCACGGCGAGTGGAACCAACGCCAGCACAGGAACGCCGCGATTGCCACCAGAATCCAGGCCACGATGCGAAGCCACCAGGAGTTCGCAATGTTGTTGCTGTAGGTCCACAGCAGGAACGTGGTCGAACCATCGGGCAGCGGGGAAAGCGCCTCGAACTTCTCCGTGAAATCCTGCGGGGAAATGCCGGCGGAACCGCCGGTGAGATTCGTCATGGCCGTCGACCTGCCGATGATACGGATGATTTCCGCGGCAGCCAACGTGACCATGGCTAGATAGTCAGGGCCGAGCTTCAACGTCGGAATGCCAAGCAGCAGTGCGTAGATGACGGCAAGAGCGAGCGCCGCGCATACGGAGGCGAACAGGTTGCAGCCCATCGACTGCGTGACTGCGAAGCCGTACGCGCCGAGCAGCATGAAGCCTGCCTGACCCATGTTCATCAGGCCCGTCATACCGAAGTGAATGTTCAAACCGATGGCGGCGAGTACGTATGCCGCCGTGGTCGGGGCGATCAGCTCGCCCGCCGCATTGGAGATGATTGTCATGATGTCCATGAATCAGCCCACCCTTTGTTGCTTGCCGAAGATGCCCTGCGGGCGCACCAGCAGAACGATGATGAGGATTGCCAGCGCGCTGGCGTAACGCATGTCGTTGGGGATGACGAGCGAGCTCATGTCCGCCACGATGCCGATGACCAGCGAACCGATGAGTGCGCCGTTGGCGGTACCGAGGCCGCCGAGCGTGACGGCCGCGAACATCAGCAGGATCAGGGTCGCTCCGGTGTTCCAGGAGATGCCGTTGAGATAGATGCCCAACAGCACGCCGGATAGTGCGGCCATGGAGCATGACAGGATCCAGACGACACGTACCACCTGGTCCACGTTGATGCCGGAAGCCGCTGCGAGCGCCGCATTGTCGGACACGGCTCGCGTTGCCCTGCCGAGACGGGTCTTGTAGAGGAACAATGTGACGCCGATGATCACGCAGATGGCGATTAGCGCGGACAGCAACGTCGGCATGTCGGTCGTGATCGGGCCGAGCTGGAAGCTGTCCGGCACCGATTTGACGATGCCCTTGATGTCACCGCCGAAGAAGAACTGGAACGTGTATTGCAATGCCATCGACAGGCCGATGGTGACGATCATCTGCTGCATGGTGCCGACATGGCGGCGGCGCAGCGGGCCCCATACGATTTCGTTTTGGATGAGACCTGTGATTGCGCCGATAACGATGGCGAAAATGGCGGAGGCCACGACCGGCATGTGCAGCATCTGCGTGCCGACATATGCCATGAGACCGCCGAGCGTCACCTGCTCACCGTGCGAGAACGACTGCAGGCCGGTGGTGCCGTAGACGAGGTTCATGCCGACTGACATCAGGCCAAGCATCAGACCGAAGATGATGCCGGAGTACAGCTGTTGCCAGATGCGCTTGCCGATGTTGGAGCCGGCCTTCTTCTTTGATACCGTTGCGGTGCCTGAGGAGCTGGAGCTGTCGGAGCCGGATTTGGCCGAGTCGGAGGACGAGCTGCCGGAGGATGCGGAGTCGTTGACTTGGTCGAAGCGGACCACGCCGCGCTGCTTGTCGAAGCTGGCTTTCTTGATGGTCACCGTGGCGCTGCTCGACTTCAATCCGTGCTCTTCGGCCACGGATTCGTCGATGGTGACGGTGTAATCGCCGTCATCCTTGACTGAAAACGCCCACTTGCCGTCGGCATCGGTTGTTGTTTCCGCTTCTTCCGTACCGGAAAGCTTCACGGTGATATCCGCAATCGCTTTCTTGTCGGCATCCTGCAGAATGCCGTTGACGCAACCGTTGTCGGAAGTCGGATTGCAGACATCCACGGCGTCGGCCGCCATGGCTGAGTCGGGTGGCAGAATGAATAGCATCGAAAGAGCGGCGAAGATCGAACATAGTATTACGATTCCCGATCGACGATGCCGTGCAATGTGAGATACGGCTGTCATAGGATTTCCTCTCTTGTTGTTTCCACAACGTAGGAGAAGAAACGGCGTTCTCAGTTGCACTCAGATTTCCGGAAGGTTACTCTCACGCCGGAGTTGTAACACGGAAATTACGCGGGAAGGTCGGCGGAGAGCTCTCTCAGACGGATTGGCTATGGCGCCGGAATGGTCAACCGCTGTCGGAAAAGGGGACACGATTGCCGGCAAAACAACGTTTTGCCCGATTTTTCGGCGTTCTCGCGCATCTGACGTTTTGTTACGCCTGACGTTTGTCAACGGGCGAGCGAAGCCAATCCGAAACCCAATGCGACGTACACGAGCGGCACCGCAACCGTCGCCACGCCATACCCCAACGCCATCGCGAAGCGCTTCTTGCGAATCAACGACAGCACTTCATTGATGGCCGTCGAGAACGTGGAAAACCCGCCCAGAAAACCGGTCAGGAACAGCATGACGGTCTGAGAATCCACCGATTGCGCATAATATGACATCATCGCAATGCCCGCACATAACGAGGCGATACCGTTGATCACCAGCGTAGACAACGGGAAGGAACGATTCCAGCTACGTTGAATCGACACATCAAGCACATAACGGGCCATGGCCCCGATGCCGCCGAAGAAGCAAAGCAGCCACATCATCAGCGCACCTCCCCCGTGGTCGGATCGGCGACCAGCGGAATCTCCGCAGTGATCGGCTTGGGTTCGAAACTCGGCGGATTCACGGACGGTACAGGACTATTCCGCCGCGTCGCGTCGGCAAGCTCCGCCAACCCTGGGGATTCCTGCGATTCCACAGATTCGGATTGTGCGGCCCGCGCGGCCGTGGTCGCAGCCGCCTGCGCCGCCGCAGCCGCCTCCAACGCGGCTTGAGCGGCGGAATGCGCCATATCGGCCACTTTCACCTGCGTATACCCTTCGGCCAGCCCCTTCCTCATCGTCAAGTTGTCCGATTCTGGTGAATCGGACAACCGTGAGTGTCTGTCAGCCCCCTGTTTGTCCGATTCACCAGAATCGGACAAACGTAATGCTTCACGTACGGCTCTGCGGGTGCGGCGCGCCAGCAGCAACTGCATAATCCCGAGGCCCGCCACAGACGCAATCATGCCTCCGACGAAACTGATTGCAAGATACAACAATGCACCCGTCACATGATGTGTGCTCATTCCTTCCATGGTTTCCAACATGAGCCCGGACATGGTGGAAAGCCCTCCGAGCATCCCCAGACCAATGCCGCGACTGGCGATCTGACGCATGCGGCGGGGCCACCATGAAGCGACCGCCATGTATTCAACCAGCATGGCGAACAGGAAACAGGCAAGCATATTCGACACGAAGGTGCCCGGTACGAACGGCTGTCCCTCAGCCGCCGGCATCATCTCATCAAGCACGCGACGAAGTCCCACGCCGACAAAACCGCCGACGAACACCACCAGATACATCAGTCCGTCGGCCAGAGGATTGAATCGTGCCTGCACACGCTTTAACGGGGCGAGAGGAATCTGAGGAGGATTGGAAGCCGCAGCCGCACCTTGAGGTTGAGCATCAGCGTTGGCCGCCTCAACCACGCTGATCGCCTGCGTCGCCGGATTCGGGTCCTCCCCCGCGCCTAGCCACCTGGGCGGCTTGGGCTCGTCATCCGCCTGTCCGCCATGCAACGGACCCCGTGTCTGCGATTCCATGTCGCTCCCTTATTCCAAAACTTTCAGACGCTCACTCATGAACCACACCGTTCTCGCGACTGGTCACACAACGATGCACCAGTCGCAGATACCGTCTTCCCGACATTGCACGAGTGTACACGCTGCCACGACGCAATCCGACCACGTGTCCGATTCTGGTGAATCAGACACGTAATGCCCTCTGCAACGCCCACAGATGTCCGAATCTCCAGAATCGGACAGCCGTGTAGGGCGCTCACAGTCCGACATCGCACAGCCGACGCATGGCGAGACGCACCTTGCGTTCCTCCTCGCCACTGAACAGCACCACCAAATAATCACCGGCACGCAGCGTAGTATCACCGCGCGGCACGATCTCACGCTCGCCACGACGCAATCCGATAATCAGACAGCCTGACGGCCATGCCACGTCACGTACGCGCTTGCCCTCCGCTTCGGCACCCATCTCCAGCGGAAGTTCCATCACACCGCTGCCGACCTGGCTCGCAACGGTTGATTCCATGCCTCGCGCCTTCATATACCGTGCCAACAGTTCGCCATAAATCGGCCTGGTACGCAGCAAATCGGAGACAAGAAGCGCGATGAAGGCCGATGCCGCAATCGGCAACATGTGCGTCAACGTACCCGACATCTCTACAGCCAGCAAAATCGAAGTAATCGGAGTCTTTACGGAAGCGGCCAACGTACCCGTCATCACACAAACCGCGAACACAGCCACGGACTGCGACTGCAATCCGCAAAACTGACGTGCAGCCTCGCCGCAGATGCCACCAGCCAATGAGCCGATTGCCAGAATCGGCATGAAAATGCCACCGGGGGTACCGGAACCAAAACTGGTGCTGGTGAAAATCATCTTCGCCGCAAACAATATGCACAACATACCAATGCCCGATTCGGCCTTTTCGGACAATGCAATGAGATTCGATCCGCCACCAAGCACGTCCGGCAGCCAGATGCCGACCGGCAACGCGATCGCAATGGCAACCATCGGGCGAATCCACGCAGGCAACTTGCCATATAACGTCTGCAATCCAAGCAAGGAACGGTTCACCAGCGAACCGACCAGACCGGCGACGATCCCCAGCGGAATCAACCAAATGTATTCGGCAAGAGGCAGTTGCCCGACGGCGCCGAAATCCAACACAGGACGCAGTCCGAAACAATATTTCGAAACAAAATCGGCGGTCAGCGAAGCAGCGGTCGCACCCATCAAAATAGTGGGCGAAAAACTACGATGAATACCTTCAAGCGCAAACATCATGCCGGAAAGCGGGGCGCTGAACGCGGCGGAAAGGCCGGCAGCGGCACCAGCGGACACCAGATAGTGCTCCTGCGCATCCTCACGACGCCGCCCACGCAAACGATGCGACAGAAACTGCGCTCCAGACGCGCCGATTTGAATGGACGGCCCCTCACGGCCCAGCGACAGACCGAACAGCGACCCCAGCAGACCACCAACGAAACGAACCGGCAAAATGCTCTGCCAACGCATCTTCAAACCATCGATCACCACACCATTGGTTTGAGGAATGCCACTGCCACCGGCCATCGGTTCTTTGCCAACCATCCAAGCGATAAGCAGGGCGCTGCCAGCGGCCGCAGCCATCCACGGCACAAGCAGCCATGGCTGGTTACGGATCTGCGCGTACATCCAACGTGCACAATCCGTGCCATATTCGATACCAAGACGGTAAACAACCACCAACAAGCCGGAAATCAGACCAACAGCAACGCCGGCCGCGGCCATCTTCCATTTCAGATGGTCGAAGCGTGGAATCAGCCTGTCGATGGTCGGAATCGAACTCATCGCATTGCGCTCCCGTCTCCTTGCCCGTTACGTCTTCACACAGACTGTCCGATTCTGGTGAATCAGCCAGTCGCGCCTCCAATATCAACCCCCATGTGTCCGAATCTCCAGAATCAGACACATACGCATCCAAACTCGCCCACGCATGTCCGATTCACCAGAATCGGACAAACAAGGATGTCAGATCACCAGTTGTTTGTCCGAATCTCCAGAATCAGACAAATAGGGGATAAAAAAGGTGCCGGACAGGCGTACACCTGCCGACACCAATCATACGTACACTACCAATGAAGCGCAGCGGGAATCAGTCGACGAGCGAATTGATCTGAATGATGTGATCGCGCTGCGGGCCGGTGCCAATCACGGAAATGCGGCATCCGGACAGCTCTTCAAGACGCTTGACGTAATCCTGGCAGGTTTGCGGCAGATCGTTGAAATCATGCACTTGGGAAATGTCTTCGGTCCAGCCCGGCATGGTCTCGTAAATGGGCTTCGCGACGGCAAATTCAGCCTGATCGGTCGGCATATCGTCGTGGCGTTCACCATTTACGTCGTAAGCCACACAAATCGGAATTTCTTGAAGCCCGGTAAGCACATCAAGTTTAGTGAGCACGATATCGGTCAGACCGTTGACTTGGGATGCGTAACGATTCACGACCGCGTCAAACCAGCCGCAACGACGCGGACGACCAGTAGTCACACCGTATTCGTGGCCCTGGGCACGCAGCCAGTCGCCATCCTCACCGAACAGTTCGGTCGGGAACGGTCCCTCACCGACTCGGGTCACATATGCTTTGGAGACGCCAATCACGCGGGTGATCTTGGTCGGTCCAACGCCGGTGCCAGTGCAGGCACCGCCGGCGGTCGGGTTGGAGGATGTCACGAACGGGTAGGTGCCATGGTCCACGTCAAGCATGGTGGCCTGGCCGCCCTCGAACAATACGGTCTTGCCCTCGTCAAGCGCCTTGTTCAACACCAAGGAAGTATTGGCAACGTAAGGCTTCAGACGTTCACCGAGCTTAAGCAGCTCGTCGGTGGTCTGGTCCACATCAATCGGACGACGATTGTACAGTTTGACCAGCATCTGATTCTTCTGATGCAGGCTCGCCTCAACCTTGTCATGCAGATGCTCAGCGTTGAACAGGTCATGCACGCGGATGCCGACACGATTGATCTTGTCAGCGTAAGCCGGACCGATACCACGGCCGGTGGTGCCGATCTTATGTTTGCCGAGGAAGCGTTCAGTCACCTTGTCGAGTACACGATGATACGGCGCGATGATGTGTGCGCTTTCGCTCACCAACAGTCGGGAGCAGTCCACGCCGCGGCTTTCAAGGCCGTCGATCTCCTCGAACAGTACTTCGGGATCGACCACGACACCGTTGCCGATGACCGGGGTCGCCGTCGGACTGATGATGCCGGATGGCAGCAGGTGCAGTGCGTACGATTCGTCTCCGACCACCACGGTATGGCCTGCATTGTTGCCGCCGTTGAAGCGTGCAACGTAATCGACTTTGGTACCGATGAGATCGGTGGCCTTGCCTTTACCCTCGTCGCCCCACTGAGCGCCAATCAACACGATACCCGGCATAACGCACCTCCACGCTGTCGCCTTATTCCGCCGAAAACAGCGTACCTTGAGCCCTCTACTGCGGGTCGCCAATCCTGTTTGTCCGATTCTGGTGAATCAGCCATGCACGCCCGCCTTTTCACCTCTCATCTGTCCGATTCTGGAGAATCGGACATTCAGGCGCACGCCGAGGCATGTTATTTGGCTGATTCACCAGAATCGGACAAACGGAATCCCGGCATCACCGCAACACACGACCCCGTCCGGCGCCATCCACCCCAGGCTCTACATCTCACTCAGCTGCTCGATAGTCACGAACTCGTACCCCTGCTTCTTCAGATCGTCGATAATCCCCGGCAACGCCTCCACGTCCTGTGACCGGTCGCCGCCGCCGTCATGCATCAGCACCACCGCGCCGTTATGCGCATTGTTCAACACCGCATCATGAATGGCCTGCGCACCGGGCATCTTCCAATCCTCCGTATCGATATCCCACAGCACGTTCATGTCAAGCAGGTCGGCGCACTGCTTCCACTGTTCCACGCCGAACGCACCATATGGGGCACGCATCACCTTCGTTTCCAGTCCGGATGCCTTCTTCAGATTGTCAAACCCTGCCGTGATCTCCGCGCGCAACTCGTCACGCCCCATCTTCGGCATGTATGGATGCGTGTTGCTGTGACTCGCCACCTGATGACCTTCTGCAAGCATGCGCTTCTCCTGCTTCGGGTATTGCGCGGAGCTTTCGCCGACGTCGAAGAATGTCGCCTTCACGCCTTTCTCCTTGAGTATGTCCAGAATCGCGTCGCTGTATTGGCTTGGCCCGTCGTCGAACGTCAATGCGATTACCTTACGTCCGGCCGGTCGTGGCGAACGCGACTGTACCACCAGATTCTGCGGTTCCTTCTTGAATCCCTTGTCGACTTCCTTCTTGGATCTCCGCCCGACCCAAATCTCTTTCATACCGTCCTTGCCGAGTTGTTTGACTTCCTGCAGCGGCCCATTGTTGAGATTGATGTCGGTACCGTATTTGACGGTGTCGTACCGTACCGTATGCGCTTCGGTCTGATCCTTACCGGATTCCACGGTGATTACGTCGTTGTCGGCCATACGTGTGCTGCCAAGTTGCGCGGTTGCCACGGCGGCGCCATTACGTTTCACGATGATCGCTCCACCGCCGCGCTTGTCGAGGACCTTGCCGGTGATATCCAGCAGACGGCCTGGCTTGGCGTTGAAATCATCGTTGTCATGGAGCAGGGTCGCAATCGTGCTGTCGATGCGAACGAGACGGTCGACACGATTGACGGTAACCGGAATGCGGCGCAGATGATAGTTCCACAGATACCAGCCGCCCGTTGCGCCTCCTGCGACCAGTACGATCAGCAACATCGCAAGTATGACGCGCAACCAAGTGTGATGTTTGCGCGGCGGAAGGACGCTATCCTCAAAAGACAGCTCTTCAATATCGTCTTCCAAAGTCATGCTGGCTTCTTTCGCTGCTATTGCCGTGACGTCGTATTGGGATTACCGCAATTGTAGGCGACGTTGCCGCGCCGGCAAACGATCCGACCGCCGGAGGCCCGCAAAACCACAATGAGAAAACCAAAGTGTCACAAAACGAGACATAATGGAGACATGACTATCGCAACTCCTGAACGTTATGCCGAGATGCTGGATGCCGCACGTCGTGGCGGCTACGCATATCCCGCAATCAATGTGACCAGCACGCAGACGCTGAACGCTGCGTTGCAAGGTTTCGCCGAGGCGGAATCCGACGGCATCATCCAGGTGTCGGTGGGCGGTTCCGCATATTTCTCCGGACAATCGGTCAACAATCGTGTGGTCGGCTCGCTCGCATTCGCCGCGTTCGCGCATGAAGTGGCCGCACACTATCCGAACATTACGGTGGCACTGCACACCGACCATTGCGCCAAACAATATCTGGATGAATGGGTCCGCCCGCTGCTTGCGCATGAGGCGGAGCAGGTCAAGCACGGCGAAGAGCCGACATTCCAGTCCCACATGTGGGACGGCTCGACGGTTCCGCTGGAAGAGAATCTTGACATCGCCGAGGAGCTGCTAGAAAAGTCCGTGAAGGCGCACACCGTGCTCGAAATTGAGATTGGCGCGGTCGGCGGCGAAGAGGACGGCCATTCCGCGGAAATCAACGACAAACTGTACTCCACGCCCGCCGATGGCGTGCGCGTGGCAGAACGACTGGGGTTGGGTGAACACGGCCGTTATATGGCCGCGTTCACCTTCGGCAACGTGCATGGCGCATACAAGCCGGGCGTAGTGCAGTTGCGTCCACGATTACTGCACGACATTCAGTCCGAAGTATGGGCGGCCGCGCATGACGGACGCCTGGGAAGCGTTGATGCCGCACACGTTTCCACTTGTGCGCTGCCGGACATGCCGGAAGGCAAGCCGTTCCCCCTGGTGTTCCACGGCGGTTCCGGATCGTCGGCGGCTGAGATTGCGGAAGCGGTTAGCTACGGCGTGGTCAAGATGAACATTGATACGGATACGCAGTATGCGTTCTCACGTGCAATCGCAGGACACATGTTCCGCAATTACGATTCCGTGCTGAAGATTGATGGTGAAGTCGGCAACAAGAAGTTCTACGATCCACGCTCGTGGGGTCGTGAGGCCGAATCCTCGATGGCCGCACGTGTGGTCGAGGCTTGCAAGCAGCTAGGTTCCGCGGGGCGGGCGCTGAGGTAGTCTTCCCGCCGTGGCGTTTGGCTGTCTTCCCCCCTCTGTGTGTCCGATTCTGGTGAATCAGCCAAGGCGGAGAGGTAACCAGCGTTCTGTGTGTCCGTTTCACCAGAATCGGACACACAGAACATGATTAAAGGTGTGCGGATGGCTGATTTACCAGAATCGGACACAAAGGAAGGCCCCGCTACGACCACACGCCACCAGAACCGGTTGAAATTCCCCCGGATCAGGCATGCCAAAGGACCGGATTCATCCGGTGGCGCTATAAGCCAAGCGGGCACGGCTCGTGTGCGAACAGAATCAGGAAAGAACAAAGAGAAAGAGGAACAGGACAGGAACTGCCACGCTTCTAGTAGGCGGTGCTTCGGAATCCCGCGAACGGCGAGGCATAAGCACATAGGTCACGTGGCACTCGAGCCGCGTCAAGCCGACGCCGCAATGGTTCCCGGGATCGGACATGCTCCATCTGGAATCTTACGACGTTAATTTTCAGCATATTCAGTTCACTTTCACGGTCCTTCTCTCGCAAAATCACATCAACCGTGTCACCGCCGACCGTCATGGACGGGTCCACACACTTCTGCCGACCATCCAACTCACCGACCACAATGCTGCCATCGTCACGTTCCCATGAAAAATCAGCCCTGATATTGCGACCATCCAACGGACTCACGTAAGTAACCCGCGCCTGCGGCTGTGCGAATCCCAGTTCCAGCATCGCGGCGAGCGCGGCCACCTCACCGCCGTTCTCGCATGCCGGCTCCGCATGCTCCGCAACATAACGTGCACGGATGATTCCGCCGATCTTCCTTTTATTGCCAACGAACTCCTGCAGTTGCGTCTTCGTGAGATTACCTTTGCGCAAACCTGTGCAGCACACAATCATCGCATTTTCAAAATCCAGCATCCGCGCACAGTCCGCCATAGTCTGAATTTCTGCGGTGACCTGCATGCCGTCCACTACTTTCGTCGGCGGAGGATCCTTGTAAAAATGTGCGATGACGAAGCCGTGACGCCCCGCCTTGGAACGTTCCGTCACTGCAATGTGCACGTACCGCTGCAATTGCAGGGTGGTCGAGTAACCGTACGCACCGGCGGCGGACGGACCGCACAGCACCCAGTCCGGATGTTCGTGGCAAACTGTCCGAAGCGTCCATTTGATGCGATCGGCGTAGGAAAGTGCATTCCACTGCTGCGCACTGATGTAGTAGCCCTTCTTCGGCATGATAATCATGCCGGTATGTACACGACGTTGGCATGCACGGCGATCCTTAGGCTGCTCGGGTACCGCAAGACGGCGGTGCGCATAGGCTTGACGGAGCATCGCGTCTAGACGCTGCTGAGCTTTCGTTGCTCTTGCAGAAGAATTCCTGTGCATGTTCATGCGCACACGATAGGGGATTTCGGGTGGACGTGCCAGCAGAAACAGGGGTTGTGGTCGAAGGACGGGAGTTATCCACATTTTCGGGCGTGTCGCGAGGCTGCGGGAGGAGGTGGACTGTCAATCTTCAGCGGGAATAACAGGAGTTCGCCCCAGTTTGTCCGATTCTGGTGAATCAGTCATCCAATGCTGCCATACTGCACCACATGTGTCTGATTCTGGAGAATCGGACAACCGGGGTACAGAAAACGGAATGTATGTGACTGATTCACCAGAATCGGACATTTGTACAGCACACGGACCAATCAGACTGTCTGATTCGGGAGAATCGGACATGCGGAGAGATGGCTAACGGGCACGCCGCGCGAACCACAGATTGATCAGCGACCCCGCCACCACCAGCACCACGCCAATCCAGAATGGCACGCCCAAAGCCACACCGAGCAGCACCGTGCTAGATGCGGTGGAGAACACGGGCGTGGCATATGAGCCGACCGCCAGCGTCTCCATGTTTCCGTGCAACATGCCATAACCCCAACAAGCGTATCCGCCGGCAATCGACAGTGCACAGGCCGCCAGTGCCACATATCCGCTTATCGACGGCATGGATGTTGGCCAGCCTTGGCCGGACGCGAAGTGAATCGCCCACAGTACTGCGGCCACGCAGCAGAAGAAAATCGTCGTACCATCGTAGCCGTCGGACATCGCAGGTGTCACGGTTGCATACACTGCCCATATGAACGCGCCTGCGAGCGCCAATGCATACGGCAGTGGATTCGATGCGATGTTACGCATGGCCTCATGTACGTCGAGACTCTCACCTCCGACGGCCATCGCCACGCCGATTGTCGCCACAATCGCGCCTGGCAGCGCTTTCCAGACCGCACCGCGCTTATGTGAGACCGCAGCGGTCATCAGTACCAGCAGTGTGGGCCATAGATAGTTGACCAAGCTCACTTCCACAGATTGCGCGGCCGTTGAGGCGAGTCCGATCGACAATGAGATTGACGCTTCGTACGCGATGAACATGGCACCGCCAATGATCAGATATTTACGTGGCGCCTTACGAATCGGCGCCGGTCGACGTACGATCATCAGCATCATGCCACCGACGGTGTAGATCAGCGCAGATCCGAGCGTTGCACCGAATGCGTCGGCGACGAGACGCACCAGCCCGGCCATGAACCCCCACAACACGATTGCACACAGGCCGATAATCGTGCCACGATGCGAAATCGCATGTCCAAGCAACGGATTGCGT
>ERZ894229.870-NODE-870-length-18650-cov-10.7005_pt1 | contig 18650 bp, 16 predicted proteins | sample MGYA00380295_ERZ894229 | MGnify/ENA primary metagenome ERZ894229 (study PRJEB32331, sample SAMN06328479) | human gut metagenome | biome: human gut microbiome; feature: stool | host: Homo sapiens | collected 2014-09-17 ... | reverse complement strand
TTGTAATAGCAGCAGTTAAAGTTGTTTTACCATGGTCAACGTGACCAATAGTTCCAATATTTACATGCGCTTTAGAGCGATCAAATTTTTCCTTAGCCATTTAAGGTTCCTCCTAATTTATATTTTTGTACATATACATTCTAATTTATTTGATTGAAAAAATCAATAAGATTTTGATTAGAGACTATTCGTTTCCACCATTTTTCTTAATAATTTCTTCTCTAATAGATTTAGGTACTGGTTCATATCTATCAAATCTCATAGTATAGTTACCACGACCTTGAGTAAATGAACGCAAATCAGTTGCATAACCAAACATTTCTGATAAAGGTACTGAAGCTTGAACAGAAACTGCATTTCCTCTTTCTTCTTGTCCTTCAATCATTCCACGACGTGAAGAAACGTCTCCCATTACACTACCTAAATATTCAGCAGGTGCAACTACTTCAACAGCCATAATTGGCTCTAAAATAACTGGTGCACATTTTTTACCAGCAGCTTTAAGTGCTAAACTTGCAGCCACTTTATATGCCATTTCTGATGAATCGACATCATGGTATGAACCGTCAAACAATGTTGCTTTAACATCTAATACTGGATAACCAGCAATCATTCCTGTTTCAAGTGCATCTTCTAATCCAACTTTAACAGAATTGATATATTCTCTAGGTACAGCTCCACCAACAATTGCATCAACGAATTCAAATCCTTTACCTTCATTAGGTTCAAATTTAATCCAAACATGACCATATTGTCCACGACCACCTGATTGTTTTACATATTTTCCTTCACAATCAGCTGCTTGTGTAATAGTTTCACGATAAGCAACTTGTGGTGCCCCAACATTTGCTTCAACTTTAAATTCTCTTTTTAAACGATCAACAATTACATCTAAGTGTAATTCTCCCATACCAGCGATTACAGTATCCCCAGTTTCAGGATTTGTATAAGTTTTAAATGTTGGATCTTCTTCTGCTAATTTTGCTAAACCTGTTCCAAGTTTATCTTGATCTTGTTTTGTTTTCGGTTCAATAGCTAATTCAATTACTGGTTCAGGGAATTCCATTTTTTCAAGAATTACGAAATTCTTTTCATCACAAATAGTGTCTCCAGTAGTTGTATTTTTGAATCCTACAGCAGCAGCAATATCTCCTGCATATACAGTACTAATTTCATTACGTTTATTAGCATGCATTTGTAGGATACGACCTAAACGTTCTTTTTTACCTTTTGTAGAATTTAATACATAGCTTCCAGCTTCAGCTGTTCCAGAATAAACACGGAAGAATGTTAATTTTCCTACAAATGGGTCAGCCATAATTTTGAATGCTAACGCTGCAAAAGGTTCTTCGTCAGACGCATGTCTTTCAATTTCGTTTTCATTTTCATCAATACCTTTGATTGATGGGATATCAGTAGGTGCAGGTAAATAATCAATAACTGCATCTAGCATTGGTTGTACACCTTTATCTTTATAAGCAGAACCACATAATACCGGGAATAATTCAACAGCTAAAACCCCTTTACGGATTGCAGCTTTAATTTCTTCTTCAGTTGGTTCTTCTTCTTCTAAAACTTTCATCATAAGATCATCATCGTATGATGCTGCAGAATCTAGCATTTTTGCACGATATTCTTGTGCTTGTGCAACATATTCTTCAGGAATATCTTTATAAACAACGTTTTCACCTTTATCCCCTTCAAAATATACTGCTTTCATTTTAATTAAGTCAATAACACCTTCGAAAGTGTCTTCAGCACCGATTGGCAATTGAATTGCCACTCCATGAACCCCTAATCTTTTTTCCAATGATTCTAAAGACATAATGAAGTCAGCACCTGTAGCATCCATTTTATTACAGAATACAATACGTGGTACTCCATAAGTTGTTGCTTGACGCCAAACTGTTTCTGTTTGAGGTTCTACACCTGCTTTTGAATCTAATACTGTTACCGCACCGTCTAATACACGTAATGAACGTTCAACTTCAACAGTAAAGTCTACATGGCCTGGTGTATCAATAATATTTACACGATATCCATTCCATTGTGCAGTTGTTGCTGCAGAAGTAATTGTGATACCACGTTCTTGTTCTTGTTCCATCCAGTCCATTTGAGAAGCCCCTTCATGAGTTTCTCCAATTTTATGGATTTTACCTGTGTAATAAAGGACACGTTCAGTAGTTGTTGTTTTTCCGGCATCAATATGAGCCATGATTCCAATATTACGAGTTTTCTCTAATGAGAATTCACGAGCCATAATCTTTCTCCTTCCTTAGTTTTTATATATTACCAACGGAAATGTGCAAATGCTTTATTAGCTTCTGCCATTTTATGAGTATCTTCTTTCTTCTTAACTGAAGCTCCAGCTCCATTAGAAGCATCAATGATTTCATTTGCTAAACGCTCAACCATTGTATTTTCATTTCTTAAACGTGAATAATTTACTAACCATCTTAAACCTAATGTCATTCTTCTTTCACCAGAAACTTCTACTGGTACTTGGTAGTTTGCTCCACCAATACGTCTAACTTTAAGTTCAAGAACTGGCATAATGTTATTAATAGCTTGATCAAAAACTTCCATAGCTGAATTTCCAGTTTTTTCTTCTACTTTTTTAAATGCATCATATAAGATGTTTTGAGCTACACCTTTTTTACCATCAAGCATAATGTTGTTGATTAATTTAGATACAGTTTTTGAGTTGTATACTGGATCAGGTAGAACGTCTCTTTTAGCAACTTGACCTTTTCTTGCCATTTAAATTTCCTCCTATACTTGATTTATTAAGCTTTTGGTTTCTTAGCACCATATCTAGAACGGCCTTGTTTACGATTGTTAACTCCAGCACAGTCCATTGTACCACGTACGATATGATAACGAACCCCTGGTAAATCTTTAACACGACCCCCACGAATTAAAACAACACTATGTTCTTGTAGATTGTGTCCAATTCCTGGAATATATGCAGTTACTTCCATACCATTTGATAATCTAACACGGGCATATTTACGTAAAGCCGAGTTAGGTTTCTTTGGTGTCATAGTAGCAACACGTGTACAAACACCACGTTTTTGAGGTGAATTAGTAATTGTTGGTTTTTTTGCCAATGAATTATACCCTCTGTTTAACGCTGGTGATTTTGATTTTGTTGTCTTGTCTGTACGACCTTGTCTTACTAATTGATTAATAGTAGGCATTCTTTTTCTCCTTTCTTCAATATCCAAACACACAATTCCGGGTGTTTCACATTTCATAATAAGTAATGCGCCTCATAACAGGCACCGTAGACTATATTAATCTATTTATTTACTCATGTCAATATAATTTTATAATTTTTTTCTTTAAAAATAACAGTGTTTATATATTTTAAAATTAATTAATTTTTGACCAAATTTTATATTTATTTTAATTTTAGCTAATTAAATAACTTGCTAAATATATAGCACATTCACTTCCACTAAAACACCAGATAAAAAGGATTAACTAATAACGAGCTAATCCTTTTGTAAATAAATTTATCATTTAAACAAGTCAAATATCTATTCAGCTATACTACTTTCTTCAAACTCATCATTTATATTTTTAACATCAGCTTCTGATTCATCTTGATTTGCTTTTGCGATTGCTTCCTCTGCTTCTTTTGCTAATGTTTCAGGTGATTTTAAAGGCCCTCGTAGTCCTGTTCCTGCTGGTAACAATTTACCAATTAGAACATTTTCTTTTAATCCTTTTAATAAATCTTTTTTACCTTTTATCGCGGCATCAGTCAAAATTTTAGTAGTCTCTTGGAATGAAGCTGCTGATAAGAATGATTCTGTTTCAAGAGATGCTTTAGTAATCCCTAATAATACTGGTCGTGCAACAGCTGGATGTTTACCTTCTTTTAAAACTTCACGGTTTAACTCAGTAAATGCACTAATATTAACATTTGTACCAGGTAAGCAACCAGTATCTCCACCTTCAATAACTTTCATTTTTCTAAGCATTTGTTTAACAATAATTTCAATATGTTTATCAGAAATTTCAATACCTTGTATACGGTATACTTTTTGAACTTCTTTAATTATATAATTTTCTACTGTTTCAACATCAGCAACAGATAATAACTCTTTTGGATCAATAGATCCTTTAGTTATTTTATCACCTATATTAATATGGTCTCCCACATCAACTCTTATTTTAGCGCCATATGGAGCTAAATAACTACGAGTTTCTAATTCATTAGTAATTACAACTTCAACTCTTCCTGCATTATCAATTAAACTAGTTACATCCCCTTCGATCTCACTAATTATTGATTTTGCTTTAGGATTACGTGCTTCAAATAACTCTTGAATACGTGGTAACCCTTGTGTGATATCGGCTCCACCTGCTACTCCTCCATCATGGAATGTACGCATTGTAAGTTGGGTACCAGGTTCACCAATTGATTGAGCTGCCATGATCCCTACTGCTTCTCCTAATTCAACAACATTACCAGTAGCTAAGTTTCGACCATAACATTTGCGACAAATTCCACCCTTAGCAATACATCCTAATACAGAGCGAATTTCAACTTCTTTAATTCCTGCATTGACAATTTCATCAGCCAAAACTTCCGTAATCAATTCACCACCAGAGACAATTAATTTCTTTGTTTCTGGATGGAAAATATCTTTTTGTGAAAAACGTCCAACTAAACGGTCATATAAAGGTACAATAACTGATTTATCATCATTATTATATAACTCAGTTACAACAAAACCACGATCAGTTCCACAATCATCTTCTGAAATAATAACCTCTTGTGCAACATCAACCAAACGTCTTGTTAAATATCCAGAATCGGCAGTTTTTAAAGCCGTGTCAGTTGATCCTTTACGCGCACCATGAGTAGAAATAAAGAATTCTGATGCAGTTAAACCTTCTCTAAATGAAGATTTGATAGGTAATTCCATTGTTTCACCTTTTGGATTTGACATCAATCCACGCATACCTACTAGCTGTGTAAAGTTAGATAACGATCCACGAGCTCCTGAATCTGACATGATGAAAATTGGATTACGATCATCAGCCTCAAATTCTTCTCTAACTACTTCTTGTACCTGATCTTTTACATCTGTCCATAATTTAATTACATTTTGATATCTTTCAGATTCTGTTAATTTACCTTTATTATAGAACTTTTTAATTTGTTCAAGTTTTTCATCGGCTTCATCAAAAATTTCATATTTAGCTTGTGGCACTTGGATATCATAAACTGATACAGTAGTTCCCGCAATTGTTGAATAATAGAAACCTTGATCTTTTAGTTTATCAAGCATCAAACTTGTATCTGACATAGCTTGATGTTTAAATACTTCATCAATTATCTTTCCTAATGACTTTTTATTTAACGGCTTAATAATAGGTTGATTTTTGATATGTTCTTTAATATTTGTTCCCATTGGTACAAAATATTTATCAGGTGTTGCTGTTAAATTTTCTGTACTTGGATCATTAATGAACGGGAATTGTCCATCAAAAATATCATTAAAGAATATTTTACCAACTGTAGTAATTAAATAGCTATTATTTTGAGTTTCAGTAAAAGTATTATTTTTTAATGCTGATGCTCTAATTGCTACTCTGGTATGCAAACCAACTGTTTTAGCAAAATATGCATGATCTACTTCATTTCTATCAGCAAAAACTGTTCCTTCACCTTTACCGTCTTTATCTTCTAATGTTAAATAATAATTACCTAAAACCATATCCTGAGATGGTGTAACGATTGGTTTTCCATCCTTTGGACCTAAAATATTATTAGATCCAAGCATTAATTGACGTGCTTCTTGAATTGCTTCTTCGCCTAATGGAACGTGAACAGCCATTTGGTCACCATCGAAGTCAGCATTAAATGCAGGCGTTACTAATGGATGCAAACGAATTGCACGACCTTCAACTAATTTAGGCTCAAATGCTTGAATTCCAAGTCTGTGTAATGTAGGAGCACGGTTTAATAAAACCGGATGTTGTTTAATTACTTCTTCCACAATCGGCCAGATACGATCATCCATTTTATCAATTAATCTTTCAGCCGCTTTAATATTAGTAGCCAATTGATCTCTAACTAATCCATTAATAACAAATGGTTTAAATAAATTTAATGCCATTTCACGTGGGATTCCGCATTGATACATTTTTAAATCTGGTCCAACAGCAATAACTGAACGTCCTGAGTAATCAACACGTTTACCAAGTAAGTTTTGACGGAAACGCCCTTGCTTACCTTTTAACGTATGACTTAATGATTTCAACGCTCTTCCTCCTGCACCAGTAATTGGTTTAGAACGACGTCCATTATCAATCAAGGCATCTACAGCTTCTTGTAACATTCTTTTTTCATTTTGTACAATAATAGATGGTGTTCCCAATTCTAATAATTTTTTCAAACGATTATTACGTGTAATAACACGACGATATAAATCATTTAAATCTGAAGTTGCAAAACGGCCTCCATCTAATTGTAACATTGGACGTAAATCAGGCGGAATTACAGGTAATGCTTCTAAAATCATCCATTCTGGTTGATTTTCTGAAGATCTAAATGCTTCAATTGCTTCTAATCGCTTCAATAATTTTGATCTTCTTTGTCCTTGTGCTTCTTTTAATTCTTTACTTACTTTTTCAAATTCACTATCTAAGTCTACTTGTTTCAATAATGTTTGAACAGCTTCTGCACCAATTTTTGCTTCAAAAGTATGACCAAATTGTTCAAAACATTTACGATAGTCTCTTTCAGATAATACTTGTTTGTACTCTAATGGCGTACTTCCTTTATCAATAACAACATATGAAACAAAATAAATTATTTCTTCTAGTTGTTTTGGTGACATATCAAGAATAAGCCCCATTCTTGAAGGAATTCCTTTTAAATACCAAATATGAGCAATTGGTGTTGCTAATTCTATATGTCCCATTCTTTCACGTCTAACAGCAGATTTAGTTACCTCAACACCACATCGATCACAAACTACACCCTTATAACGTACTTTCTTATATTTACCACAACTACATTCCCAATCTTTAGATGGTCCAAAAATTCTTTCACAGAACAATCCATCCTTTTCTGGTTTTTGAGAACGATAGTTAATTGTTTCTGGTTTTTTTACTTCACCATAAGACCATTCGCGAATCTTCTGAGGCGAAGCTAAACCAATTTGAATCGCTGAGAATTTATTTGTATTTGCCATCGTAATTCCTCCTATAATGATTCACTTTCTTCAATATCATTGTCTTCGAAATCATTGTCCTCAAAGCTATCTTCTTCACATACGTCACATTCTTCTACATTTAAATCATCTTCAGTAATTTCTTCTGAAACTTCATCATCAGTTTTTGGAGTTTCAATTACTTCATCTTTATCAATGCTACGTGGGAAACGATGTTCCTCTTCTTCAATATTACGCATATCAACTTCATTATCATTTTCATCTAACAAACGTACATCCAATGCAAGTGCTTGTAACTCTTTCTTTAATACTCTAAATGATTCAGGTAATCCAGGTTCAGGTAATGGTTGTCCTTTAACAATTGCTTCATATGTCTTAACACGTCCAACTACATCATCTGATTTAACAGTTAAAATTTCACGTAATGTATATGCTGCCCCATATGCTTCAAGAGCCCAAACTTCCATTTCTCCAAATCTTTGTCCACCATTTTGAGCTTTACCACCTAATGGTTGTTGAGTTACTAATGAATATGGTCCAACTGAACGAGCATGTAACTTATCGTCAACCATGTGCGCTAATTTGATCATATACATAATTCCTACAGAGATGTTATTATCAAAATATTCTCCAGTACGTCCAGAAATTACTGGTTGTTTTCCATCTTTAGACATTCCTGCCTCTGCCATAATATCTTCTAAATCACTTGGATGCAAACCATCAAATGCTGGTGTTGCAATGTATAAACCTAATTGGCGAGCTGCATATCCTAAATGCAATTCAAGTACTTGTCCAATGTTCATACGAGAAGGTACCCCTAATGGATTTAACATGATATCTAAAGGTGTTCCATCTTCCAAATGTGGCATATCTTCAATTGGTAAAATTTTAGAAATAACCCCTTTATTACCATGACGACCTGCCATTTTATCTCCTTCAGAGATTTTTCTTTTTTGCACAATATATACTTTTACAACTTTATTTACACCTGGTTGTAATTCATCACCATTTTTTCTTTCAAACACTTTAATATCATGAACAATACCAGCACCACCATGTGGTACTCTTAATGAATTATCCTTAACTTCACGTGATTTTTCACCAAAAATTGCCAACAACAATTTTTCTTCCGCTGAAAGTTCTGCTTGACCTTTTGGGGTAACCTTACCAACCAAAATATCTCCTTCTTTTACCTCAGCACCAATCATAATAATACCATCACTATTTAAATTTTTACGAGCATCATCACCAACGTTAGGGATATCACGAGTGATTTCTTCAGGTCCAAGTTTTGTATCTCGGCATTCAATTGCATATTCATCAATATGAATTGAAGTATACACATCTTCTTTAACCAATCTTTCAGACATAATTACAGCATCTTCATAGTTGTAGCCATTCCATTCCATGAAACCAACTAAAACATTTTGTCCTAATGCTAATTCACCTTGTTCCATTGCTGGCCCATCAGCGATAACTTGACCTTTTAATACTGCTTCTCCATCTTTTACAATTGGTTTTTGATTAATACATGTACCTGCATTTGAAATTTTAAATTTTGCTAAACGATATCGATGTTCAACACCCTCATTATCTTCAATAATGATCTTTTTAGCATCAACATATTTTACAATTCCATCTTCTCTTGCAACAACTGCAGCTCCAGAATCACGTGCTGCCTGATGTTCCATTCCTGTTCCTACAAATGGAGTGTGTGGATTTAATAAAGGTACTGCTTGACGTTGCATGTTTGCTCCCATTAACGCACGAGTAGCATCATCGTTTTCAAGGAACGGAATACATGAAGTAGCCACAGAAACAATTTGTTTTGGCGAAATATCGATAAAATCAATTTCTTCACGTTTTGCCATGATATTTTCACCCAAATGACGAGCAATAACTTGTTCATCCAATATAGTTCCATTTTCATCAGTTTTTACATTCGATTGAGCAATAATATAATTCTTTTCTTCATCAGCTGTTAAATAACGAACATCATTTTCATCAATTATACAATTATTTACTTTACGATATGGTGTTTCAATAAATCCATATTCATTAATTTTAGCATATGAAGCTAATGTTGTAATCAAACCAATGTTTGGTCCTTCAGGTGTTTCAATTGGACAAATTCTACCATAGTGAGATGCATGGACATCACGAACCTCATAACCTGCACGGTCACGACTTAAACCACCAGGTCCTAATGCAGATAAACGACGCTTATTAGTTAACTCTGCAAGAGGATTGATTTGATCCATAAACTGTGACAATTGAGATGATGAAAAGAACTCTTTAATCGCAGCTGTTAATGGACGAATATTAGTTAATGACTGTGGAGTAATTGAATCCACTTCTGATAAAGACATTCTTTCCTTAACAACTCTTTCCATTCTTGATAAACCAATTCTAAATTGATTTTGAATCAATTCACCAACAGAACGTACACGTCTATTTCCTAAATGATCAATATCATCCAATAAACCAATACGTGACATAAAATTAACACGATCTTCTGCTGTTAAATCTAAAGAATTATAAATATCTACAAGATTGAACATATAAGAATATGCTGCAATCATATCAGAAATAGTTACAAACTTACTATCTAATGATAAATCAGTACCAATTACACGCATTTTTTTACTTTTTGTATCATCAACATACACATCTAAAATTTGAATAACACCATTTGATTCTAATCTAGGGTTAGTTTTAATTTCACGCGTATGAGCCCCAGCTTCAAGCACTGGCTTAATTACATCAATAACTTCTTGAGTAATATATGTTCCTTCAGGATAAATTACATTTCCGTCAATATCAACTAAGTCTTCAGCTAAAACACGTCCAGAGATACGATCTAAAAGACTTAATTTTTTCTTAAATTTAAATCTACCAGCTTTTGCTAAATCATAACGTTTGCAATCAAAGAATTTCGCAAATAATAAGTTATTTGCTCCCTCTAAAGTTGCTGGTTCTCCTGGTCTTAATTTATTATAAATTTCAATTAAAGCTTCTTCCATGTTTGTTGTATTATCTTTAGCTAAAGTGTTCAAAATAAACTCATGTTCACCAAAAACATCAATGATCTCATCATTGCTTGATAAACCTAAAGCTCTTAATAATACTGTTCCTGGCATCTTTCTATTACGATCGATACGCACGTTTAAAACATCCTTGGCATCATTTTCAAATTCCAACCAAGTTCCTCTTGATGGTATAATACTACCATTGAATACAGTTTTTCCACTTTTATCTAGTGCATCTGCAAAATATGCTCCAGGTGAGCGAACTAATTGTGATACAATAACACGCTCAGCACCGTTAATTATAAAAGTCCCAGAATCAGTCATTAATGGGAAATCTCCCATAAATACTTCTTGTTCTTTTATTTCGCCAGTTGTTGAGTTCACTAAACGTAAAGATGCTCTAATAGGTGCTGCGTAGTTTGCATCACGATCTTTACTTTCTTCAACTGAGTGTTTTGCTTCATCAAATACACAATCTACAAATTCTAACGATAAAGTTTCATTAAAGTTAGTAATTGGGTAGATATCTTCAAAAACTTCTTTAATTCCTACTTCTTTAAACCATTTATATGAGTTTGTCTGAATTTCTACTAAATTTGGAAGTTCTAAAGATCCACTTATTCTTGAATAATTACGACGATTAATTTTACTCTTTGCTTTGGTTATTTTGTTTTCCACGTATTAACTCCACCCCTTTATTTTTCTCTATCAACATGTTTTAGATCGTACAATGCGCTTGATTTTAAACATTAATAGGCATTTTAATACTTTATCACAAGGTATTTTTAAAGTCAATAAGTTTTAAAAAAATTATTAAAAAACCTATTGACATCAAAAACACTGATTATTTCACAATAATTCAAATTTATATAACCAAATTATAGATTAATCGCTCTCAATATATAATAACCTTTATCCCTTTTTACAATATCAACTTTCTTGAATACAGATTCTAAATTTTTCTTAGCAGATGGTGCTCCTTGTTTTTTTTGGATGACAACCCAAATCTCACCATTTAAATTTAAATATTTTTTTGATTCAACTAAAATCTTAGTAACTATTTCTTTACCTGCTCTAATAGGTGGATTAGTTACAATTAAATCATATTTATTTTCAACTTTATCATACGTATTACTTAGATAAACATTCGCACTCATATTATTTAATTTCAAATTTTCTCTAGCAAGATTTAAAGCTCGATCATTTACATCAACCATATCAATTTCTAAAAAAGGATATACACTTTTTAATGCAATTCCAAAAGTCCCATATCCACATCCTACATCTAATAAAGTTTTTTTACTTGAATCTATACTAATCGCTTCCAACAAAACCCTCGATCCATAATCAATCATTTTTTTTGAAAAAACACCATTATCACTAACAAACATCAATGCTTTACCTCGATAATTAAAGATAAATTGTTCTGGCTCACTAATTAAATCATCATTTTCTGTATAATAATGTTTCATATTTCCTCCAACATAAAAGAGCCCAAACGGGCTCTTGATTAGTTAAAATAATTATTTAACTTCAACAGTTGCTCCAGCAGCTTCTAATTTTTCTTTAATTTCAGCTCCTTCAGCAGCAGGAATGTTTTCTTTAATTACAGATGGTACTTTGTCAACTAATCCTTTAGCATCAACTAATCCTAATCCTGTAATTTCTCTTACAACTTTGATTACAGCAACTTTAGTTCCACCAGGAGCAGTTAAAGTTACAGTAACGTTAGCTGGTTCACCAGCAGCTTCTTCAGCTCCAGCAGCAGCTACAGCTACAGGTGCAGCAGCAGTTACATCAAATTTTTCTTCAATTGCTTTTACTAAATCATTTAATTCTAAGATTGTAGCTTCTTCTAAGTAAGCTAAGATATCTTCATGTGTTAATTTTGCCATGTTCATTCTCCTCCAATTTTATCTAAGCTGATTATTCAGCTGTTTCTACTTTTGTTTCTTCACTTGCAGCTTCTTCTACAGGTGCTGCATCTTCTTTAGCTACTGCTTCACTACCATTTTCTTTAGCTTCTGCAACAGCTTTTACTACACGTGCAAATTTGCTAACTGGTGCTTGTAACATACCAAGTAACATAGAGTACATACCTTCACGGTTAGGTAATTTAGAAATTTCTTTAATTTCTTCAACATCTAAAACTTTACCTTCAACCATTCCTGCTTTAATCACTAAAGCTTCATGATCTTTAGCAAATTTTGCTAGTACTCTAGCTGGTGCTACAGCATCACTATGTCCAAACGCAATCGCGTTTGGTCCAGTTAATTGTGCATTAAGTTCTTCATAACCAGTTGATTCAGTTGCTCTACGAACTAAAGTGTTTTTATAAATTTTAAATTCAACATCTTCAGCGCGTAAACTTCTACGTAATTCTGTAACTTCAGCTACAGACAATCCGCGATATTCAACGATTACTGCAGATTGAGCATCTTTCAACTTAGTTGCGATTTCTTCGACTAATGCGCTTTTTGCTTTAATTGCTTCTGCTGACATTGTCACACCTCCTGTAAATTTTTATATATGCAACAATATACTCAAACTAAAACTCTCGTTTAAACGAGAGTCAAAGTCAATATATAATATATATCTCTTTAACACCTCGGTAACAAATTAAGGTTTCCCAGTTACTGTCTTGGGTATATTGATTGCGACTAATTAATATAACTACTATTTAGCAGCTGATACTTTAATACTAGGTCCCATTGTTGATGAGATAGCAATATTTCTCATATAAACCCCTTTAGAAGTAGAAGGTTTAATTTTTACTAATAAATCATAAATAGCATTAAAGTTTTCTACTAATTTATCATTTTCAAAAGATACACGACCAATAGTTAATTGAACGTTTCCTTCTTTATCTGTACGGTAAGTTACTTTACCAGCTTTTGTTTCTTTAACAGCTTTTGCAACATCCATTGTTACAGTTCCTGTTTTAGGGTTAGGCATTAATCCTTTTGGTCCAAGGATACGTCCTAATTTACCTAATTCAGCCATCATATCTGGAGTGGCAATCATTACTTCGAAATCCAGCCATCCTTTTTTGATGTCTTCTAAAATTTCTTTACCACCAACTACATCAGCACCAGCATCTTTAGCTTCTTGTGCTTTTGGACCTTCAGTAACAACTAAAACTTTTTTTGTTTTACCTGTTCCATTTGGTAATACTAAAGCTCCACGTAATTGTTGGTCTGCTTGACGAGGATCTACCCCTAATCTAAATGCAACATCAACTGCTGCATCAAATTTAACTTTACTAGTTTCTTTTACTAATGCAACTGCTTCTTCAATAGAATAAGCTTTTCCTTTTTCAATTAATTTAGCAGCTTCTTGATATCTTTTACTTTTCTTTGCCATTACTTTTCCTCCTTAGTGGTCAAACGGATTATCCTTCCACAAATGACGATAATATTTTAATTTTTAACTACGCTTCAACTTCAACGCCCATATTACGAGCAGTACCAGCGATGATTTTCATTGCTGATTCTAAATCGTTAGCGTTTAAGTCTGGCATTTTGTATTCAGCGATTTCTTTTAATTTATCTGCTGATAATTTAGCAACAGTAGTAGTACCAGCATTGCTAGAACCTTTTTTGATTCCGCAAGCTTTTTTAATCATTTCAGCTGCTGGTGCAGTTTTTAATACAAAGCTAAAATCTTTGTCATCATATACAGTTAAGACAACAGGTACAGTTTCACCCATACGATCTTTTGTTTGATCATTAAATGCTGTACAGAATTTAGGCATTTGAATACCCGCTCCAGCTAATGCAGGACCTGGTTTAGCTCCTCCAGCTGGGAATTGAATCTTCATAACTCTTACAACTTTTTTACTCACGTGACATAACCTCCTATATAAAATTTGTCCGTGCTGTGGTCAAATGGACATTGTCCTTCCACGCATAGTAACACATATCGCGTCAACTATGAATTATACATAATTATTTGATAAATGCAATACTTTTTTTATTTTTTTATTTCATTATCAGTCTTCAAAGATAAAAAATCCAATAACATTCTCTTATTTTTAAATCTAACCAAAATAAAAACCTCCAACTTATATGGAGGTCTATAAATCAATTTCTGTTTTCCACAATCCATGAAGATTACAATATTCATAAACTGTAGCTTTACCTTTTTTATTAGCAACATTAAATTTTGCAATTGGTTCATCTTCTGCAGTCAATGTTACTTTCATTGCACTTCCATCACTAAATTCAACCCAAATATTGCTAATTAAATGTTCTGCAGTCATTGGGTGTAAAACTTCTCCCACTGTTACAACAAGATAATCACTTTCAACTTTAACAACTGGTACGTGTTTTTCCACCGCCGCATCAACTTCTCCAGCTTTTATTTCTACCATTGGTTTTCCACAACACATTACTGGTACTCCATGATCTTCAACGACTTCAACAACATTACCACAAATTGGACATTTTAATAATTTCATCTTGAAAACCTCCTTATTTTTTTATTTATCCCTTGCACCTTTATCATACCATAACTAAATGATAATAGTTACTAATATGCTTTATATTTTTATACTATATTATAAACACCTTTAAATAAATTAAACAAAAAAGAAGGTTAAAACCTTCTTCTTGATTATCCTAAATTTTCAATCATTGCAATATATGAATCAGGTTGAAGTGATGCACCACCAACTAAAGCACCATCAATATCAGGTTGTTCTAGCAATGTTTTTAATCCTTCAGGTTTTACAGATCCACCATATTGAATTCTAATTGAATCAGCAACTTCTTGATCATATAAATCAGCAACTACACTACGGATATATGCACAAACATCTTGAGCAATTTCATTAGTAGCAGTTTTACCAGTTCCAATAGCCCAAACTGGTTCATAAGCAATAACACTGCGAGCTGCACATTTTGGACAAACATCTTTAAAAGCAGCTACAGTTTGTTTTTTAACTACATCTTTTGTAGTTCCTGCTTCATATTCTTCTAAAGTTTCACCAACACATACGATTGGAGTCATATCATTTTTTAATACTTGAAGCATTTTAGCATTAACTGTTTCATCAGTTTCACCAAAATATTGTCTTCTTTCAGAGTGACCTAAGATAACCCATTCAACTCCGATTTCTTTTAACATTTCTACACTAACTTCACCAGTGTAAGCACCACTATCTTTAAAATGGCAATTTTCAGCAGCAACTAATAAATTTTTAGCTTCTGCTTTTGCTGTTTGTAAAGCTAAATATGGAGCAGCAATTCCCCAATCAGCACTATCAGTAACTTTTCCATCAACCGCTTCAACGAATGCTTTAGTATCAGCGATTGTCTTATTCATTTTCCAGTTTCCTACGATAATTGGTTTTCTCATTATTATTTCCCCTTATTATTTATCATCAATTGCAGCAATACCAGGAAGTACTTTACCTTCCATATATTCTAATGAAGCTCCTCCACCTGTTGAAATATGAGAAACTTTATCAGCATATCCAAGTTGCATTACAGCAGCAGCACTATCTCCACCACCGATAATTGTATTAGCACCATCTAAATTAGCTAAAGCTTCACAAACTTCAATTGTTCCTTTAGCAAATGGTTCCATTTCGAATACGCCCATTGGTCCATTCCAAATAACTGTTTTAGCACCTTGTAATGCAGCTTTAATATTTTCAACTGATTTAGGCCCAATGTCTAATCCCATGTATCCATCAGGAATATCTCCTTCAAATACTTTAATATCACCTTCTGGTGCAAATGCAGTATTAGCTACAGCATCTACTGGTAATAATAATTTATCTCCAGCTTTTGCAAGAATATCTTTAGCTACTTGAATACGATCTTCTTCTACTAAAGAATTTCCAATTTTATGTCCTTGAGCAGCAGCAAATGTATAACTCATTCCACCACCAACGATAACTTTATCAGCAATTTTTAATAAGTTTTCGATAACTAAAATTTTATCAGAAACTTTTGCTCCACCTAAAATCGCAACCATTGGTCTTTCAGGATCATTTACAGCTTTTCCAATATATGCGATTTCTTTTTCAACTAAGAATCCAGCAGCACTTGGTAAATGTGCAGGAATTCCAGCAGTTGAAGCATGTGCTCTATGTACTGAACCAAATGCATCTTCAACAAATACATCTCCTAATGAAGCCCAATATTTTCCAAGTTCAGGATCATTTTTTGATTCTCCAGCTTCATAACGAGTATTTTGAACTAAAATTACTGCCCCTTCAGCTGCATTTTTAATTGCATCTTCTAAAACTGGTCCTCTTGTAGCATTTACAAAAGTAACAGGTTTTCCTAAATGTTTTTCTAAACAAGGAGCAACAACTGCTAAATCATTTTTAGCTTTATCTTCTTCAGTTTTAACTTTTCCTAAATGTGAGAATAAAACTACACATTTTGGTGATTGTTCTAATAAATAATTGATTGTAGGTAAAGCCGCTACAACACGATTATCATTAGTAATTTCTCCAGTTTCTTTGTTTCTTGGTACATTGAAGTCAACACGACATAAAACTACTTTTCCAGTGACTTCGATATCTTTAATTGTTTTCTTATCCATATTAATTATTCCTCCATGGCTGAATTATATCACTGTTATACATTGTTTTCAATTAGTTTCATACAATATAATGAGGTGAAATACATGGAAAATAATCATTTAATCCCTATTAGTAACTTATCTAAGTTAATCCAACATGATTATACATTTATCGACTTAAGAGACACATCCCAATTCAACAAACTTCATATTACTAAATTCATCAATATCCCATACGATCAATTCATCAACAATCCACCAAAACTTTCAAAAAATAAACCAATTTATCTAATTTGCTATACAGGAACAAAATCATTATCACTTGCTAAAAAACTTTCCTCACTAGGCTATCAAGCATATAGTTTTTCCGGTGGTTTCTATGCAATCGAACACCCTATAAATAATCAATTTTATTAACAAATTCACTACACAAATAAAAAATATCCACATCATGGATATTTTTTATATAATTTTATAATGGTGCATTATAAAACCTTCCAACATACTTTTCAGATTTTGTTACATTAATAATAACTTTTGGATCAGCTTTTTTTAGTGCCATTATTACATCATCTGCTTCATAACTAGAAACAATTGCAGTTAACATTGATACAGGTTCTTTAGAATATCCACCAATACCATCTAAAACCGTCATCCCATGATGAAAATTCTTACAATAAACTGCCATAATTTCATCTTTACGTTTAGTAAATATTTGTAACATTACGCGTTTATAACGAGTATGAAAATTAGAAACTGTCTTAGTAGAAATAAATTGGAATAAAATCGAATATCCAGCTGCTTCAAAGCCAAAGATACAGCCAAATATCATCAACATAATTGAATTAAATACAAAAACTTGATTCCAAATCTCACGACCACTTTTATTAGAAATATATAAAGCAATAAAATCTGTTCCACCACTAGAAGCATTTCCTTTTAAAGCAATCGCAATACTTCCACCATATAAAAATCCACCAAAAATCACATTCAAAATTGTATCATCAAATAAAGGAATTCGTGGCATCAACGTCAAAAAGAAAGACGTTAAAACAACTTGCATCAATGAAAAAAACACAAATCGTGACGAAATCTTCTTAGCACAAAATAACGCCACTGGAATATTTAAACACAACAATCCAATTGATGTCGGTAAACTAGCGCCAAATAATTCCGCAATCATTTCTGCCATAATAGCAATTCCCATAAATCCACCAGATAAAATACCTGCTGGTCTAACTAGATTTTTAGTTGCAAAAGCCATTATCAAAGATGATAATAAAACCGCCAAAAAACTAATTATGTTTCTTTTTTTTAACAAATCCATTTAATGAGTCCTCTTTTTCCCACATATAATATAGTACGATATAAATTCATTATTATCCTTTAAAATAAATCTATACCTTATATCTAATACTATAAATATTTAATCATGTCCATATAATATTGGACTTTCTTTTCATTTTTAAAATATACTTTAATCCCTTACAAATCTTTCAATCAGTTAACTTCATAAATAACAAATTCCATAACTACTTTATTGTAAAAATTCATAGCTTAAAAAAGACTTTATTTAATAAATAAAATCTTCTTTTCCAATTATTTATTTTTCTTCTTTTTATAAACAACAAAACCTACAATAACTACTATTGCTACCACCATTAAAACTATATATGGTGTCATGTTTGTACTATCACCTGTAAGTACAGCACTTGTAAGTACACTATTCATCAAAATCACCCCTTTTTATTATTTTATCGCTAATTTGTTATAAACACAAATAATAATATAACAAAAAGAGCTATCATATCAATAGCCCCTGTTAATTATTTCTTTTTCAAATCCTCAGCATCAAATACCTCAGCTATTGCTGTGCCAGGTGCAACCA
>ERZ894229.866-NODE-866-length-18788-cov-10.1883_pt1 | contig 18788 bp, 12 predicted proteins | sample MGYA00380295_ERZ894229 | MGnify/ENA primary metagenome ERZ894229 (study PRJEB32331, sample SAMN06328479) | human gut metagenome | biome: human gut microbiome; feature: stool | host: Homo sapiens | collected 2014-09-17 ... | reverse complement strand
AGCCTTCGGCATCGATCTTGCCGGGCAGGGATGAGACATCCTGGATGATCTGGTTCACATCCTGCGGCAGATAAATGTATTTGCCGAAATGGTCCTGTGGGGTAGGACTAAACGTAAACTTATAGTTAAAAGGGTAGGTCACAGTCCCCTGTGCCTGGTTGGAATACTGCAGCTGTCCATTCCTGGGATAGTCCGAAGAAACCATACTCAAAAAGATCGAGGTGATGTGTTCCCCCGGGATCGGGACCCTGTAAATATCCCCTGTTGAAAACGCAGCGTTAAGGTCTTCCACGTTTCCATAACCAAGATATACACTGTATATGGTCGCCCCGTTGCTCTTCATCGTATAAGCAGTATGAAGCGCATCGTTCGCATTCTGCGCACTCATCATCGTATACGTGGATGATTCATACTTATAGGTCACGGTCCCTTCGGAACCATAGCCATAAGGGGCTCCGTCCGTGATCAGGACGATGTGGGTATTCTCATAGTTGTCCTGATTGATCCAGGATTCCGCTTTCGCGAGCGCCAGGTCCGTACGGGTCATATCCTGGATATCGTAATCGCCATCCTGGTCTGAGATCCACTGCATGTAGTCGTCCGTGATATGGGCCGCATCCACCAGCCGGGTCACATCCAGGTCGTCAAGGATATCAAGGCCGGCTTCATTGTGGTACCGGTCATAGGTATGGTTGTTGTAGCCAATGATCCCGGTGATCCGCATGTAGTGGTCTTCCATCTGGGCTTCCACATCCCCGTGAGGGTTGATGTCGGTATACCCGCCATTTTTTGCGGTTTCCAGACGGGACTGGTTTAGGAGCTGGAGCTGTTTCAGCATGGATTCCACGGAATCATTGATGGCATCGATCCGGTAGGAGCCGCTCATGGATGCGGACTGGTCCAGCACCAGGATGATGTCCTGCCCGGGAGGGGCATTATTGATGACCCGGTGCGGCTTGGTACCATCGTAATACGCCTGTTCCAGATAGACATTATAGGTGTTCTGTCCATTCATTGTTCCTGTCGGATTTGACAGATACTTGTCCAGTTCAAAATACTGGTCCCCGCCAAACTCGATCTCCTTCTGGCTGTCATTCCCCGTCAGGACCAGCGCATACTCGGAAAAGGAATCCGTTTCGAAGCTCAGGGTTTCCGAACTTACCCGGGTATCCAGTTCCTCAAAGGAATCTTCGGATACCTGCCTGCCGGTTACCCCGGTATCCTCTACCACATGCACCGCCGTCAGGGTTCTGCTGTCCGCAGAATTTTCCTCGATTTTAGTCCCGGAAAAGACTACGGATACAAGGTCAAGAGGTTCAACCTCGTTACCTTCCGCATCCAGCAGCGTAATATCCAGGACTGTCAAAACTTCTGTTTCTTCTTCGGAAGACCCGTTCAGAGCCTCCTCGTAGTTATTGATCTTTGCCTGACTCACTTTTTCGACTGACAGACTTTCGGCGCCGTTCATGGCTTCCTGTGTCCCGGAAACGGAAACGGTCACGCCATCCGCAGCTCCTTCCAGATAGACGTTATCATCCAGGGTAAGCCCTGCTGATTCGTCCACCGGCATATCTGCATCTTCGTCAGTCAGATCTATCTGATCGCCAGGCATTTCTGCCTCATCAGAGAGATCCACATCCGGTTCGTCGGTGGTATCGTCTATGATGATGTCTTCATCATTCATGGTGTCATCGACAAACCCTTCTTCTCCGGTATCATCAATGAAAGTCCCATCATCAGAGACATCCGTCGTGTCATCAATGAATTCCTCATCTTCCGACATTCCGCCTGTATCGTCGATGAAAACCTCCTCACCAGATGAATCCCCGGAGAAAAAACTGCTGGCCTGCACGGTACTGCCGCTGCCGAATGTTCCGACAAACATGGCGGCTGCGAGCCCCAGTGCAAGCAAACGACTTTTGATTCGCTTTTTCATGTTATTCTCCTTTCCTCTTTTTGGGGCATTTCCCGTATTCTATGGAAATATGAAAGAAACGGTTTCGGGAGACGCAGGAAAAAGGGGAAAAAAATAAAGGCTCCATGATTCTGTAAACATGGAGCCACTGCCTGGGATGCAGTTTTATGCCTGCCGGGCAAAAAAAGGCCACAGCAAACGCCATGGCCTGAACTGAAAAGTTTTTTGAAGATAAGGCTCAGTTCTGCACCGTGTCCTGGAATTCTTCAACCAGCACCCCATTCACCATCACACCGTCCACGGAGAACAGCCTGGTGAAAGCGGACTTCTGGGCTTCGGTCGCAGCCACATGTGCTCCCTGGGTTTCAGCGGGTACCGTCACGCTGACATAACACTTCCCGTTGATGTACAGCACATCCGGATTGGAAATGGCCACCGTATTACCGGCTGCATCCGCGATAGCGAACTGATCTCCAACCACACCATTGAACCAGACATTATATGCCAGCCCGTCATTGGAAATGCTGTGGAAGAATACGGTATTTTCGGGAGTAGCTGCATACAGCGCACCGGCAGGGAACTGGGCGGCCAGGGCCGGGTCAGTCACCTTAACTGCAAGGGAAGGGACCGCAGAGAGTGTAGATGCAGTACCAGTTCCGGCGGATGTGGAAGGGTCAACCAGCCCGCCTGTAGACCAGTCAACTTCTCCCACTTCGATCCCGCCTTCATAAGTCGGCGCATCCGCATAATCATCCGGGTTGCCTGCCGGCTTATCCTGCCCGAAGATGTTGTCAAGTACATCGCCGACACCAGTGTTTGCATCCATACCGCCGCCGGCATTTCCAGAATTACCGGTGTTTCCCGTATTACCGGAATTGCCGGAATTACTGGAATTATCGGTATTGCCGGAGTTACCGGAACTGCCGGAGTTATCAGAACTGCCGGAGTCTACAAGTCCGCCGGAAGACCAGTCAACTTCATCCACTTCAATCCCGCCTTCATAGGTCGGAGCATCCGCGTAATCGTCAGGATTGCCCTGGGGCTTATCCTGTCCGAAGATGTTATCCAGCACATCTCCCACATCGGAATTCGCATCCAGCTCTTCCGCATGGGAAACCACCGGACTGCTCATAGCCATGCTTGCTGCGATCATTGCCGCCATTGCAACAGTACCAAATCTGAAATTCTTTCTCATTGTTAAATCCTCTCTTTCCTTTTTTGTGTGTTTGTTTGACTTAAGATACAATATATTTAGTTTTCCAGTTTCTCTGGTTTGCTGGACTCCTACATCCCATTCATCCCCTTTCAGATATTATTATAGCACTCATTTTTCGTGCCTGCGGAAAAAGAACAGCTCCGCCTGATGGCATTTGATTCCTATTCCCTGTTGCTCGTATTCCCCCTGTGCTTCTGAAAATATTGTATCATGGGAAAATACGCCTGTTAGGAAAAGAATAGATTCCGCCATTTCTTGTCTACACTTATAGGACTGTTTGAAAACGAAAAAATCGGGTCATATTAAAAAAAATTTTTTATTTTGTTTAAATATTACAACAAATTCAAATTTTCGACATTTTATTTGTATATAATCTCTACCTTTTCCTGCCGTTTTATAAAATTTACTGATGCCCGGTTTACAGAACCTCCCACTTGTGAAAGTGTGGATATCAGTCAGACAAGTCTGCTGACCCCGGAGGGCTGCTTCCTCATGCCGTTGATTCTTTCTCCGGATTGGTTGACTTGAAAAGTGTCCTTGTCTGTATACGCAATGACATGAATCACACAGTCAACAACGGCAAGGAAAGTTGCTATTATGTACAAAATGCCGAAAAAAACAATATCGTCAATATTGCGTCCTCTTAGCTCCATTTCCTGACGAATATACAGGAACAGAATATACCAAATAATGCTGGCAACGGGCTTCCTACACTAACAGAAACACCGATCACGGCGACTATAGCGCCAATATACATTATTAGGCTGCCAGGTTTTAGTATATTTGCATCATCTTTTGAATATGCAACAAGCTTAATTATTCCGCCTACAAGCAAGGTGACACATCCAATACCGATAAGGATGAGGTCAAGACCAATATTAAGTATCGAGCCGTTAACAGTTAACTAAATATCCATATAAATTCTCCTCAAAATCCATGTTGAAAACATCACATATCTACTGATCTTTTGTTGAAACTGTATTATTGGGGGAGGGAGGCAGCTTCAGATACCTCCCTCATGTAAAAATCAATTATTTCTCCTTCAGGCAGATGAGTAAACGGACGGAAGCAATTACAGAAAAAGCAAAACATGGTATGGCTGCTGCCAACATTTCCGCAATGAAGGCACCTCCGAGAAAAACGAGCACTTGACCAATACGGAATGCGATATCACCTGACCTCTCTATTCCAGGTTTATCTTTGGAATGGGCGACATACATAGTTACGACCCCAATTATGGCAACGGTAAATCCACAAAACATAAGAATACATCCAAATACTGTCGGCATACCACTTAACATTGACTGAACACTCATAAAAACCTTCTTTCCTGCAAGTTCCTCAAAGGAATCACATCTCTTCATTAAACAAGTTTCTGAGCAGGTTCACAATATCATCGCTATCCGCAATTTAACGCCGCGGCTTCGTTTACTCCAGAAAGGGCTTCTAGTTCACCGTTGTCATTCTGACTGCTCTCCACACCTTTACAGGTGGGAGGTTCCTGTTATGAAGTATCACTTGGACAGTCCCCGTCAGGTGGCAGATGCCGGGCGTCCGGGAGCCCTCAGGGTATCCCTGCCGCCTCCCGGCGGTCACTCCGTTTGTTATAGCCTCATATACATCCGGGTATTCAATCCTCATTGATAGCACCCGGCTCGGAATTTCCTGCCAAAGCGCCCGTTAGCGCCATTACCGGCAGCGGACCCAGTCGTGCCCGGGGTTCCCATGTTTATGCAGCCTGGAACCCAAAGCTGAATTCTATTATTTCGTATTCTGCAGCGTGATTTAGGAAAAACACAGGCTGTTGCATCGCAGTTTTCACTGGAACACAGCCTTTTTTTAAGGGAACGCAGGCATTTGTTTGCCTTTACTGTCGTGCATTCTGAATGCGTTTTCATCTGCATACTGTTACCAGTGGCAGCTTTCCCGCTTAGGCATTGTAATCACCCATCATTTTTCGTCAGTCCGCTGGGGACATGACTTTCCTCCTCTCTGTAACTGTCATTTTCTTGAATCCAGAAGCCGCTGCCGGAATGTTTTCAGCTTTAACCTATCAGCCGCCTTCCTGCGTGACGTATCCTCTTCTGTATGCCTCGACAAATCTTCCAGTAGACGCTCCTTTCCGGAAAGGACAGCCATATTTTGCCGGATCATCTGGATGGAGAACCGGACGCTTTCCAGCCTCTCCCCTGTCAGCCCATTCAAGCCTAGAATTTCATCCCCAGGGAAAGCTTCCATGAGTTCTTTCTCAGCGGCTTCCAGCTGTTCAAGGGCGAGTGAGAAGCGGCTGTACAGTTCCCTGCATCTTGTCTTCAGCAGAAGGGCCCGCATTTTTCTTTGCTGTCCGTTTGACTGGCTATAATCCCGAATAAACCCATCCACCTCATACACAACTGCTCCCGTTTCACCTACCAGAAGCGCTGTATGTTTTTGTATTGTATGATTTTTTTTATTTCCAAATTCCATCCGCCTCCGTCTGAATCCGGCAAAGCAATACTGAATTAAGCTGTCATAGGAAATATGCAAGAATTTTTTCAGCATGTCTTCCGAGCCATAGATGATGGAATCAAGGTTGCCGCCGGCTTCAACTGTTTGGGGGTTGGCGGTTCCCTCCTACTCTTGTTTACTCAATATTACTCCCAGTTGGGAATCCATATTGGATTCTTTTTATTGGGGGTTTTGGCTGCGCTCAGGCGGCGGCTGAGAGGGAAGGGGAAGGGGATGGGTAAGGCACCTTTTTGTCTATGTATCAATTTTAACATTGAATTTGGGCCCTAGTTTTCAAAAGAACAGCATTGAAAAAGGATACCCCAATGAGTTGAGGTATCCTAATTTCTGGATTACTTCTATTCCTTATTTTGCTTTTCTACGGCTTGGCGGCATTCGTCTATTGCTCCTATTTTTCTGTATTCGTTCCATTCGTCAATGACCTTCGCCAGAGAATCTCTTTCCACCATATCAACCATGGAAGCCAATTTTTTGACTTCACCCACCGTACCGATTTTTTGATACTGCTGAACCTGTATCAGAGCAACTATCGCAGTATCAAGAGCGATACGGTAAGGCTTATTATCAAGGCTTTTCGATTCTTCCTGTCTTCTGGCTTCAGCCAGTATTTTAATCGCTTCTTCTGGTTCATTGATTTCCTCCGTTAATTAGTATGATATCTGTTTGAAAAACATCTTTTTCTTAAAGAATATGCCCGTACTGGTCTACAGAAAAAATATGATAGAAAATCTGTTTTCTGCAGAAAAAACTTGGAAATTTTTCAGGATATTGTTTTCAAAGGTTCTTCTGCGACTTCCCGTTCCCTTTTCCGTTCTTCCTCCACCTTTTCAAAATAAAACCGGATCGGTTCATTATGTTCCTCGATCATCCCATACCTTATAGCAATGTTATATGTGCTGATATCTCTCGCAAGCCGTTTTGGAATACCAGATAGCATATGTCTGAATTTTTCCAAATCCATTGTGGCTTTGTACTGGTTACACGACCTGCATGAAGGCATCAGATTATCAATGGAATTGATCTCATCATCTTCGTAATCGTACATATATAGACTTCTTAAATGGTCAACGTTAAATCCTTTGAACGGTATCTCACGCCCACAATACGCGCAATGGCCATCATATTTGTTGTACACTGTCTCTCTTTCCGCTCTCGTCAATTTTCTTCTCATATCTTTACTCCCTGTTGTCAAAGACTGGCAGCAATAAGCCGCGCAAATTCTGTAATTTCCTGAATCGCTCAATAATATGGTGCCAGATCAAAAAACGGCTTTTATAAAATAACTAGCCCACAGTCGCTAGTTAAAATTTGTCAGATTTTCCGTTTCCTGCGAAGAAAAAAAGAAGGACATTTCTGACCTTCTTTTTTCGTTCGACTCACACGGCTCTCGTGGGATTTGAATATCTAATCCTCATCGACGTCAATTCCAGTAATTTCTTTGAAAATATATTTGTCAAAGTTTGGTATCGACATGATGAGGGATTTTTCATTCTTAGAGAGTTTACTCCACCATGTCGCACAACATTCTGTATTGCTAAACTGGCTTTTCTTTAGATAGCTTCCTGTTACTGCGGCTTCTGGATGCGTAACTTTTTCATCATCAGTCATATCTTCGAGCCACCGACACTTAATTTCTGAATCCATGATCTGACTTAAAAGGAAATGTGCGTCACTATGCATCCAATCACTGTAAGTCCAATCAGATATCTTATTGAACATATAAATTTTAGGTTCAGCAGTATTAAAGCATCCACTGGAAAAATTGCATTTATTCCAATCTCCACTGTTATGGTCGCCTATGTTATAATCACCACTATTTCCATCGCCACAGTTTTGGATACCACTATTATAATTGCCGCTATTTCGATCACCGCTATTAAAACTGCCGCTGTTCCAATCACCACTATTAAAAACACCGAAGTTGAAATCGCCGCTATTCCGATTTCCACCGTTATAATCTCCGCTGTTATAGTCACCACTATTATTATCGCCGCTATTATTATCTCCGTTGTTATTCTTTCCAGTATTTAAATTACTACTGTTCAAAAAATGTTCCTGACTATCCATGATATTTCACCTTCCTTATATGTAGCAGACCTGACTCTCCCGGTTTACAGGGTACTCAAAAAGATCCTCAATCCCCGACGAGTTCTGCCCGCAGTTCATATCCACGGCTCCTGGCCTCATATGCCAGCTCGCAGAGAGCCTGATATTCGAACTTGGCTGGAACATCTTTCTTTTTCGGGATTCTTTTCGGGTACAGGTAGACCTTATTTCCAGCTGTATCGAAATCCTGTTTGCTGGAAACCTTAACATATCCATCCTGAGAATATCCGGCTAACCGCAATAAGTGGTTGAAACCCCATATTCCGAGTAATAATCTTTATGATGTTCTCAGGTTGAAAACCGTTGAAGAATGTCATGCGAATTTACCGAGTAAGATGATTCTTGCTCGGTATTTTTATGCCATTACAAAAATGTGCGTTTCCTCAATAACTGGTTGAAAAACAGCCCTATTAGCAGTACAATGATAAGTAGAGATTCCTCAATAAGTGGTTGAAAATTGGCATTTTATATCGGCTTAATAAGCTGATTTCAGACATATTGATTTATGAAAAATACAAAGCAAAAGGAGAACAATAATGGCTGAAGCACAGAAAAAAACGAATCTTGATTACGTCAACGAAATATGGAACATTGCGGATTATGTAAGGGATGTGATTTCCCGTGCAGATTACAACAAGGTGGTACTTCCGTTTGCACTTCTTCGCAGACTGGAATGCGCTCTTGAACCAACAAGAGCTGCTGTATGTGATGCAGTGAAAGAACACGAAAAGGACTGGGGACGTGAATCTGATAACTATTGCCAGTATTCCGGCAAAGCATTTTATAATGTTACCCCGTTCAGACTGAACAATCTTGGTGCTGGTGATACATACGCGGCTCTCGATTCCTATATCAATGGTTTTTCACCAAATGCCCGTAATATCATGCTGAAGTTCGATATGGAAAGCACCTGTAAGAAGCTTCAGGATCACGGCATGCTTTATTCCGTCTGCCAGAAGTTTTCAGCCCTCCCGTTCGATTCAGCTACGGTTTCTGACCGTGATATGTCCAACATCTATGAGCATCTCATTCAGAGATACGGTGATGAGATCGCGGAGGATGCCGAGGACTTTATGACTCCGAAGGATGTGGTCCGTCTTTGTGTAGGCATGATCTTTGCAAACGATGATGAGCTGATGAGTTCTGATACAGGTATTGTCCGTACACTGTATGACCAGACTTGCGGAACCGGAGGATTTATCACGGATGCGCTCGATCTTCTTAACGAGTGGCATGAAAATAAAGAGATGAAGGCTCCTGCAGTTATTGTTCCTTATGGTGAAGAGCTTTCCGGTGTTACATGGGCGATGGGTAAGGCAAATCTCCTTATTCGTAATGTCTCAGATGAGCAGAAGGACGTTTATGATCAGACGAAGGACTTATCCGCACATATCGAAAACGGTGACACGCTCTCCGATGATAAGTTCCCAGACAAGAGATTTGACTACTGCGTATCGAATCCCCCATACGGAAAAAAGTGGGAAAAGGAAGCTGACGAAGTAAGGTCTGAGGCAGCTCATGGATTTGCAGGAAGATTCGGTGCTGGACTTCCTTCCATCAGTGATGGCTCCATGCTTTTCATTCAGAATATGGTCGCTCATATGAAGACCGCTGAGGAAGGTGGCAGCAAGGGTGGTATCGTGTTATCCGCTTCTCCGCTCTTTAATGGCGATGCTGGCTCCGGCCCATCTGATATCAGAAGATGGCTTTTTCAGAAGGATCTCGTTGATTGCGTAGTGAAGCTCCCGACTGACATTTTCTTCCGAACGGGCATCAATACCTATTTATGGATCTTAAATACAAAGAAGGATGAAGCACGTAAGGGCATGATCCAGCTTATCGATGCTTCTGATTGCGGAGAGCTTCGCAGAAAGTCTCTTGGTAACAAGCGTAAGGATGTCCCGGAAGATAAAATGAAGTGGATCATCCAGACATATATCGACGGACATGACCATGGTAAATCCGTGCTGCTTCAGGTCGAAGAATTCATGTATCGCGCTGTTACGGTCCAGCGCCCATTAAAGCAGGTCATTACATTTGATCTTGATAAGTGGGCTGATTTATTCACCATTAAAGCTATGCAGAAGCTCTCTGATGGCAATAAGGATTCTTTGAAACGTGCCGTAGCAGCCTATGACGGGCAGACCGTAAAGTATAACTGGTTTATCAGTCACTCTTCCGATTTCAGAGATAAGCTTGAAAAGCCGGAAGTCACAAACAAGCAGCTTCAGGATGCATTTATCAAGGTGTTTGGCGTAAAGACGGAATCGGATGAAGACATCGTTTACGATAAGAACGGAAAACCGGTGGCTGATGCAGACTTAAAGGATACAGAGAAGGTTCCGTACACACAGGATATCAACGAGTACATGGAAAAGGAAGTATATCCGTATGTACCGGATGCGTGGGTGGATGAATCTGTGGTTGATACAGGCATTATGGGCGATCAGCAGGTAGGTATTGTTGGAACACAGATTTCCTTTGATAAGTATTTCTACCATTATGAAGCTCCTCGTAAGCCAGAGGATATTATGGCAGAAATTAAGGCATTGGAGCCAGAAATCGAAGAAGCTCTGAAAGGAGTGTTTGCATGAATGAAAAGATAAGATTAAGGTACATTTGTACCATAGAAACAGGTGACCACGACACACAAGATGCTGAAAAAGATGGTATATATCCGTTTTATGTACGTTCTCCTATAATTGAAAAAAGTAATACATCAACTTTTAATGGACCTGGAATTCTTATTGCTGGTGATGGGGCTGGTGCAGGACGTATTTTTCATAATGTAGAAGGCGAATACGCAGTTCATCAACGAGTGTATCGACTTGCTAATTTTTCGTCAAAAGTAAATAAAGATTTTTTGTTTTATTCTATATCAAACAGATTTCCGGCAATCATGGATATGGGAAGTGCGCAGTCAACCGTTCCATCGGTTCGATTACCGATGCTAAAAGATTTTACTGTGTATTTACCTTCTCATACCGAACAGCAGCAAATCGTCAAATTCCTTGACCGCAAATGCACTGCCATCGACACTGCCATCGAAAAGACGAAGAAATCGATTGAAAAACTGGAAGAATACAAGAAAGCAGTCATTACAAAGGCAGTTACCAAGGGAATTGACCCGAATGCGAAGATGAAGGATTCTGGTGTGGAATGGATCGGGGAGATACCGGAGGAATGGGAAGTAAAGCAATTACGCACTTATTTTTCGCGAAGAATCAACAAAAATATATATTTACAGGAAAGCAATCTTCTTTCATTAAGCTACGGGCATATTGTTCGCAAAAATATTGATACCAAAGAAGGACTTTTACCGGAATCATTCGATGGGTATAACATTGTCGAAGATGGAGACATAGTTATTCGTGGCACAGATTTACAGAACGACCATAGAAGTTTAAGAACAGGGTTGGTAACTGAACGAGGAATTATTACGTCTGCTTATATAACTCTTAAACCTAAAGAGGATGTTAATTCTGTATACTATCATTATCTCTTGCATTGCTATGATATATCGAAGGTGTTTTATAGCATGGGTGGTGGTTTAAGACAAAGTTTGGATTACTGGGAGTTCATAAGAATGCCAGTACTCCGCCCAACAGATAGAGAACAGGAAGAGATTATTTCTTACATCAAAACCAAATGCACTGCTATTGACGCCGCTATTGAAAAGAAAAAGAAAGCAATCGAAAAATGGGAGGAATATAAAAAGTCTCTCATTTACTATGCAGTAACAGGAAAGATTGATTGCAGGAACGAGGTGATTGAATGAATGCGGAAATAATTTTTAACGAATTTGCTAAATTTGCAGAATCAAACAATCATTACTATACATTTGAAAAACATGGCATTATCGAAGACGTACTCGCCTTTATGGGATTACCTTCGAAAAAATTCCTTGGTGCAAGTTCGGTGGTCCATGCAGATAATTTGGAAACCTTACATAATTTCTTGATTTCACAGGCTTCAGATGAACAGCTTATGTATGTATATAATCTTGCCAAAGGCAATAGAAAGTTACCAGCAATCTCACCACTCGCTGACTGTGGCGGAAAAGTTTTTGTATCAATGCCAATGAATAAAGAAAAATGTCAGTATGTCGATGAAATTCGTCTTGGGATCGAAACTGCTTTAAAAAATACAGGAAATATACCGTATTTCTTAGACAAAGATTCCCATAACGATAATATCTATGTAAAAATGCTCGATGAAATAACAGCATGTAAATTCCTTGTGGCTGATTTAACCTCACAAAACAACGGAGTTTACTATGAAGCTGGATATGCAAAGGCATTAGGCAAAACCGTAATTCTGACATGTAAGGATACGGACTTCAAGAACAGACATTTTGATATTGCACAGGTTCAGACATTATCATGGAAGAATGCAGATGAGTTGGCTACCGTATTGAGCCAACAGATCAGACAATCTGGATTGGTGTAAGGATATGACTAAAGAATTTGATCTCAACATAGAAAAAATCCTGGAAAACTGGGAAGTTTACCATGCCGTCCGTGAAATTATTGCAAATGCTCTGGATGAACAGAAACTGACGGGAACTAAAGACATTAGTATCCGTAAAGAAAACAGCATCTGGCATATCACGGACTACGGAAGGGGCCTCAACTATCACCATCTCACGCAGAATGAGAACGATGAAAAGCTTTCTGCGGAAGGACTTATCGGAAAGTTTGGCGTTGGTTTAAAAGACTCTCTTGCCGTGTTCTATCGTAACGGGATTCATGTGACGATTCGTTCCTGTTATGGAGTGATCACGCTGAAGCAGATGAAAAAGGCTGGATTTGATGATGTTATGACGCTTCACGCTGAAATTGCAGATCCAGATGATCCAAACATGGTCGGAACGGATGTTTCACTTGATGGCTGTACAGATAAGGATATCGAAAAGGCAAAGAACCTTTTTCTCTGCTTTTCGCATGAAACCATACTGGAAGATGCGGGTTTTGGTGCGGTTCTTGAAAAGCCGATTCATGCAAATGCAGGCATCTACATTCATGGCGTGAAGGTAGCGGAAGAAAGCAATTTTCTCTTCTCTTACAACATCACGAATCTTCCGAATAAACTTCGGAAAGCTCTAAACCGTGAACGTGATAATGTCGGACGTGCAGCTTATACGGACTCTATCAAAAACATCGTAAAAAGCGTTGAAGATGAAGTTGTTCTCAGAGCCTATATGCATGATCTTGAACAGGCCACAAAAGGCGGCGGACATGATGAAATGAACTGGATCGATGTGCAGCTTTACGTCCTTGAACAGCTTTCCCGTAAAAACGACAAGCTCCTGTTTATTACAGGTGAAGAGGCGGTCAAACGCCGTGCCGAAGTATCGGATGCACAGGATGAAGGATATCAGATTTTCATTATTCCAGATAAGCTGAAGGAAAAGGCGAAATCGATCCGTACAGTTATGACACTGGAGAAATATAGCCAGAGCAAAAACAATGCTTTCTCCGGTGATGCCTTAAATATCTCCGATCTCACACCGTCGGAACAGGAAGTTTACAACATGATGCCTGAAATTTTAGCATTTATGAATGGGCTTCCTGGTGTGATTGCAAGTGTAAAAATATCAGAAGAATTATACACGGATGAAAAGAAAACCATTACATTAGGTTTATGGGATGCTAAAACGCGTACCATCTGGATTCGACGGTCGCAGCTTAGTTCTATCGAAAGCTTTGCTGGAACATTGATTCATGAATGCACACATGCCGCAAGCAGATGCGGTGATGTATCGAGAGCATTTGAAGCAGCACTTACAGAAAACCTTGGCAGACAGGCTGCCTATTATCTCAGATAAGGAGGGTAAGAAAAATGCCTGATGATCTTAGACTTGAAACAAACTTTGAACATTATATCAGCCGGAAGCTGAATGAGCTGTCGGACAGCGGATGGCAAATCAGCGAAAATGATAACGGCTTTGACGCAGATACTGCGCTTTATATGGATGATTTTATCAGCTATATCATGGCTACTGCTCCGCAGAAGATCGAAAAGATGAAGAAAGACCTTGGCGGAAGCTGGAAATCAAACCTCGAAAAGAATCTCGTACATAGTCTTGAAGTGGATGGTACGGTACAGACCCTTCGAAATGGATTCTTTATGGCCGGATATCAGACGATTGAATGCTCCGGTCATTACCCGGATGATGTACGTATCCCGAATATTAAGGAAAAGTATGATACCAATATCCTTCGTGTCATGCATCAGGTCCATTATCAGACGGCGGGTAACAAGTCGCTTGATTTAGTATTCTTTATCAACGGCATTCCGGTCGCAACGGCAGAAGTAAAGACGGAGCTTACACAGACAGTCTATGACGCTATCGAGGAATACCAGACTCAAAGAAAGCCGATCGAGTCGGGAACCAGAAGAAAGAATCCGCTTCTCATGTATAAGCGCGGTGCCGTGGTGCATTTTGCTATTTCAGAGTCAGAAATCTGGATGTGTACGAATCTTGAACCGGAAGTTCCGCGTTTCCTTCCGTTCAATAAGGGTACATCGGATGGACATGCCGGTAATGACCCAATGCAGGAAGGTGATACCGATTATCCGACCGGATACTTCTGGAATGAAATCTGTCAGAAGGAAAACTGGCTTCGTATCTTCCATGACTTCATTTTTGAAAATGTATCAAAGAAAGAGGATGCCACAGGGCGCTTAAAGGAAGTCCGCACACAGTTATTCCCTCGTTTCCATCAGTGGAGCTGTGTAACAAAATGCTTAAATGATGTAAAGAATCATGGTGTCGGACGGCGGTATCTGATTGAGCATTCTGCAGGTTCCGGTAAGACGGAAACAATCTCATGGACCGCACATGAACTGATCAATCTTCGGAAACCGGATGGGGATAAGGTATTTTCATCTGTTATTGTCGTTACGGACCGTGTAGGCTTGGACTCCAATATTAAAGGAACCATCAAGCAGCTTAAAAAGACACCGGGCCTTATTGAAATGATCGGTGGGGATGCGGATACGCGTTCACAGGGCGCAAAGAATAAGCAGCTTGCTGAGGCGCTTCATCAGCGTAAGGAAATCATCGTTGTTACCCTTCAGACATTCCCGTTTGCACTCGATGCAATTGCGACAGATGATATGCTGACCGGTGCAAATTTTGCGGTTCTTATCGATGAGGCACACTCTTCTCAGACCGGACAGTTTGCAGGAAAAATGAAGGCGGCTTTAAAACTTGCAGCGAAAGAAAAGACAAAAAAGACCGGCGAACCGGATGCGGGCGTTACGGATGAGGAAATGATCCTTGCATACTTCCAGAAAGAACAGAATGACCGCTCATGGCCGGAGAACGTATCTTTCTTTGCTTACACAGCCACACCAAAGCCGGAAACAAAAACACTGTTTGGACGTGATTCCGAAAAGATTGATCAGAAGACTGGACGACCGATTCCAGAGTCTTTTGACCTTTATCCGATGCGTCAGGCGATTGAAGAAGGTTATATTCTGGATGTCCTGAAGGGGTATATGCCTTATAAAACAGCTTATCAGCTGAAAGATGAACTCGCTTCCGATAAACTTGTAGATGAGCGTGCTGCGATGCGGACGATTGCCATGTGGGAGTCCCTGCACCCAACAAACGTCATGCAGAAGGCACAGTTTATCATCGAGCATTTTATGAAGAATGTTTCCAAGATGCTTGGCGGACAGGCAAAGGCAATGATCGTAGCATCTTCACGTCCAGCGGTTATCCGCTATAAGTATGCGATTGAAGCGTATTTACACGCACATCCTGAGTATGATCGGGAACAGGTCGCAGATGCAATCCGCTTTCAGGTTCCGGGAGAACCACTTGTTGCTTTCTCTGGCAAGGTAAACGGCGCAACGGCGATCATGGATGAAGACGAAAGCACCATCACGGAATTTGATTATTTAAAAGAGAACCCATTCGCAGCCATCCGCAGAGATTACGATTATACGGAAGAGAATTCAAATAATATTGGCTGGCAGAAGGTAGAGGTTGCATTCGATAAGCCTGAGAACCGCATTATGATCGTATGTGATAAGTTCCAGACCGGCTTTAATCAGCCAAAGCTCTGCGCTATGTACATTGACAAGTCTCTTTGCAATGATATCGAAATCGTACAGACCTATTCCCGACTGAACCGCACCTTCTCCGGTAAGGATCATGTGTTTATTGTCGATTTTGTAAATGACCCGGATACCGTTGAAAGAGCGTTTGCAAAGTACGACCACGGTGCAAAGATGGAACACGCTCAGAGGCTTGAGATCGTCTATGACACGAAGAAACGCCTTGATGAGCGGGATCTCTATACTCAGAATGAAATCGATGCATATAAAGTGATTCGCTATAAGTCCATTGATGCTCTCTCTGCATCCATGAAGGATGCTTACCGAAAAAAGCTTTTTATGTCAGTATCTGCTCCGGCTGAAAGATGGAATAACGCTTACAAGGCAAATCATAATGCTTATGCTACATGGTCTGCAAATAAAGAAGAAGCAGAAAGAACGGGTAACAAGGATTTACTTGAAGCAGCCAAAGGACAGCTTGAAATCATTTCTAAAGAACAGGAAAGCCTGCTTGATTTTAAGAAGGACTTAAAGAAATACTGTTCCGCATATACCTATATATCTCAGATTGTAGACCTTGGAGAGCCTGATCTTGAGATTTTCTATGGATTTGCGAAACTTTTACTGAAGCGCCTTGATGGTACGCCACTTGAAGATATTGATATATCGAGTCTTGTACTTTCTGATTATCGCATCAGTGAGCTTACCCACAAGCCGTCTGATGATGAACCTGTACTTCGTCCAATGGGAAGCGGAGCCGGAACGTCCAAAAAGAAGCGTACAACGCTTAAGGAAGTCATTGCGAAGCTGAATGAGGCATTCGGTGAGAATGTAAGCCCTGTAGATGGTGCAAGAACGGTAAATGCGATCGTTGATTCTGTATCTGCGGATGATGTAAGCCGTATCCAGATCCGCAACTCTACCAACAGCCGTGAAGCAATCATTGCAGACGGCAGACTGGAGAACATCATTAAGGTGGCCGCATTGTCACTTAAGAATAATGAACTCGGACAGCTCGCAACGCAGATTCTGGATGATCCACAGGCGATCAGACCGATTGCAGAAATGATTTACGATCTTGTAAATAAAAAGAAACACTTGGATGTCGAAGAGATCTCTGAGTACGCAAATAACAAGGAGTAAACAGATGGCAGATAATATGGCTTTAATGCTCCTTGGCTTTAAAGATTATAATATCGAAGGCATTGAAGATGTGTATGATAAGGCTAAACATTACAAGCGTATTTCTCTGACATACAGTGGGGATATCCCTGCTGTATGTCCCGTATGCGGAAATCCTTTATATAAACACGGCAAAAGAACATTACAGGTAAACGACACTCCGTTACAGGGGTGTCCGGTTGTTCTGAATATTGGGATACCTCGTATGCGCTGCCGAAATGAAGGAAATAAGCATATATGGACGCCAGCGCTTTATAATGTAGATGAAAACCATAAAATGACAAGGCGTGCGCTGCTTGCTCTTACGGAACATTCCATGAGAACAACATTTGAAGATGCTGCGATTGACTTTGTATTAAGCCCAAATACAGTGAAAAATGTATTTGTTGATTTCTTAGAGGATAATCGCAAGAATCTTCGTTTCAAAACTCCTGCTTTCATCGGCATTGATGAAATAAAAGTAAAGAAGCTTGGTGAACTCACAGTTATTACGGACATCGAGCATCGAACTCTATACGACATTCTTCAGGGACGCAATCAGAAAACCCTGACAGAATATTTTATGAGTCTCAGAGATAGGGAAAAAGTGCAGTGGGTATGTTCGGACATGTATCGCCCATTTGAAAAATCGATATCAGATGCTATGCCGAATGCAAGATGGGCGATCGACCATTTTCACGTTGTCATGAAGGCAAATGAAGCGGTCGATGCTGTAAGACGTGAAATTCAGAAAGGGATGGCCCGTGTAGATCGTATCAAAACGAAAAAGGGGCTTGCCTATACTTTGAAAACGCGGCTTAAAGATCTCGATCCTGAAGACGCAGCTAAAATCAAAGCGGCGCGAAGTAATCATGAGCTTGCTCCTCTTGCAACAGCCTTTGACCTTAAAGAAGACTTTTTTAATATTTATGATGAAAACCCATCATCAAAGGATAACGCAAAGAAGGCATTTGAGCAATGGGAGCAATCTATTCCGAAGGATGCGATATACGATAAGTTCCGAGAACTTGCTGCTACGGTCCATCGCTTTGAAGACCAGATCTTCGCCTACTGGGATTGCCCTATTGCGATTTCTAACGGCTATACGGAATGCACCAACAGACTTATTCGTGAGAACAATCTGCGTGGACGTGGATACTCTTTTGAAGTCCTACGTGCAAGAACTCTATACCGAAAAACAAACCTTCGTGCAATGCTTGAAAATGGTCTTATAGATGTAGGACCAGTCATCTCGGAAGATCAGCCTGTCTTTCATTTTGAAAGTGCCAAGGAGGATGAAGATGAGGATCTTGAGGATGACTATGAGCCATTCCCAAATCCAGAAGAAGAATAATTTTCAACCTGAAGATCAAATTTCCACGGTTTACAAAAATAGTAGTTTTCAACCTGAACACTATTTTTTAGGCCGTGGATTTTTCATGCTTATCATCAACTTTTTCAATCAGTTATTGAGATATCATATATTTCCCACGTGCTGATTTTCAACCACTTATTGCGACCAAACGAATATAAGAAAAGGGTGTCCGTATAAGCAGTTTCAACCACTTATTTCGGATACCCGAATATCCTAAGACAAAGCCTGCGTGGATCTCTGAGACCCAGAATTCGGTACTGATAGCCAATGGAACAATAGTGATTTTTTCCTGATTATCCATGGTATTCCTCCGTTCATAAAATTGCTCTTGTATTGGTGTCCAGAGAAAATATGACAGAAAACTTGTTTTCCGCATGAAAAAGGGGCTGTCGGTTAATACCGAATTTCCCCCCTGACATGCAGGAAAGAGACAATTC
>ERZ894229.863-NODE-863-length-18843-cov-12.9588_pt1 | contig 18843 bp, 13 predicted proteins | sample MGYA00380295_ERZ894229 | MGnify/ENA primary metagenome ERZ894229 (study PRJEB32331, sample SAMN06328479) | human gut metagenome | biome: human gut microbiome; feature: stool | host: Homo sapiens | collected 2014-09-17 ... | reverse complement strand
TTTTTATCTGGAAGGACTGACCAGACTGAGCATGGACTGGAAGATGTACTGGTAATGAAATTGGGGGATCACTATTTAATCAAAGCATTTGCAATTTATACTAGAATCAGTTTAAAATAAGAAGCAGTATGGTTCGTATAAGATTGAGAGCATCTTTGCGGTCAGTCTTATTTCCTTTCCGGGGCATGCCATGTGGCCGGATATGTATGAGAGAACGCCGAAAACGGAATATGTGGTTGATTTTCACCGGAGAGGCTTTGCAAAGCTCAGGGAGAACTGGGAGGAAATACGGAGAGAGCAGAAGATGTATATCGACTGGAGGTATCACAGAAAAATCGTCAGTGGGCATACATTTCTCCGATTTATGTGAAAACTGAAAATTGAGAAAAAGGTATGTATTTCGGAGAAACGGAAGGAAATCCGTGCTCTGTTTTGCCCTGGAGGAACTCTTGAAAATGAGAAAAGGATATAAAACCCCCCGTTTATTAAAACAGTATATTTTCTCTTATCTGTGCATTCTGCTGTTTCCATTGATATTGCTTGCCGGCTTTGTATACAATTATGTTCTGGATGTTCTGAATGAAGAAGTACAGTCCAATAATCTGGCTTCCCTGCGCAACGCAAGGGATACGGTAGAAGCGCAGGTGGAGTATATTCTTTCTCTGGAAAATGTTGTGTATCTGGAAAGCAGTCTGAATTCGTTTTCTCTGGAAGCAGATACTATGCGCGCGATAGAGATCCAGCAGGAGTTATATGGCTATCTGCGTTCCAATCCGTTTCTTTACGACATGGCATATTACCAGGAAAATGACAGGTATATCATAACAGCATTGAGCTCCTGCCCGAAGGAAATGTTTTTTGGAAGCATGTACTCGTTTGAAAACTGGAAATATGAAGACTTACTGGAAGGACTGAAGAGAGGGCAGGGGGTTTTCCTGGAAGGCGTTCAGGAAGTCGTAACAAACACCGGGGAAAGAAGAATGCTGGTCCCTCTTGTCCAGGCTCTGGGAGCGGCGCCCTATAACCGCTGTATTATTTATTTGATAGACGCTTCTTTTTTTACGAATATTCTGCCGAACCCGGAGTCGGGAAACGGAGTATCAGCGATTGTTTCCAGAGATGGTCAGACGATTGCATACTCGGGAAATGATGATTTGATTGCAGAGGTGTCAATGGACACGTTTGCGGAAACAGGAACGCAAAGATATGTGAAGCTGGAAAGTGACAGGTATCTGATCAGCTACTTGTATTCGGAAAACACGCAATGGATTTATTTTACTCTGGTTCCCGGGTCGAGCATTGTGAATAAGGCGGAGCACGTGAGATTTCTTATGACGCTCATGGCTTTTCTTGTCCTGATCAGCGGAGGAGTCGGAGCGTACTTTCTTGCAAGAAGAAATTATACGCCGATTAGAAGTCTGGAAGCGTTTACCAATACAATTCTGGAAAATAAAGAAAATGCGAATGAAATCGATCATGTCGCAAATGTATTAAGCTACCTGGATCAGCAGAATAAGAGGCTTGCTGCGGATGATGAGGTAAAAACCTCTGCCATGAGGGAGCGGTTTGTGCTTCGCTTTTTGTCCGGGCAGTATGGGGAGGAAGATGAGATTGTCCGCAATGATTCCTGTGGCCTGTCAGAATGCTTTGAGCCTTATGTGAAGCACGTTCTGAGAATGGTGGAAAAGGGAAGGGATACGGCGAGGGAAGTATACGGATGCAGGGGAAGCGTGGGACATCATAACACGGACTGCTTTGGCAATACGGATCTGGAGGGACTGCCGGCAAGCGCATACATGTGGCCCATGGGGCTGCTGTGGCTTTCCCTGGAATTGTATGATCATTATCTTTATACACAGGATCAGAAATTCCTGGCGGGAACGGTGATGCCGGTTCTTAAGGAAAGTGTGCTTTTCTTTTATGATTATATGTACAGAGATGGAAGCGGAGAGTGGCTTACCGGGCCGTCCGTTTCTCCGGAGAATACCTATGAGACGGAGGATGGACAGACTGCCTCCATCACCATGGCGCCTGCGATGGATAATGAGCTGCTGTGGGAACTGTGTCAGGATTATCTGTCAGGATGGGATGTCCTTGGCGAGGACAGAGAGTATGAGGAAACGGTTTTCATGGCGAAGGAAATTCTGGAGCATCTTCCGCCCATACGCCTGACGGAGGACGGCAGGATCCGCGAATGGAGAGAGGACTATAAAGAAACGGAGAAGGGTCACAGACACCTTTCCCATCTATATGCGTTATACCCCGGTTATCAGATCAGCCATGATACGCCTGAACTGTTGGAGGCTGCGCGCCGCAGCCTGAAGGTACGTCTGGAGAATGCGGATGGACATATCGGATGGAGCAGAGCCTGGCTGGTGTGTATGTACGCAAGGTTGTGGGACAAAAATGGCGTGGGCGAAGGAATGGAAAAATATTTATCAGGAAGCGTACTGGATAATCTTTACAATAGCCACCCGCCATTTCAGATTGACGGAAATTTCGGAATATGCGCGGGAATTGTGGAAGCTATAGTCCAATGCCGTGACGGGAAGATTTTTCTGCTGCCCGCGGTACCGGATGAATGGGAGGATGGCAGCGTAAAGGGAATGAAGCTTCGTGGAGGAATTACTCTGGACATGAAGTGGACGGGAACAAAGGTGAGTTTCCGGCTGCTTTCTCAGAAGGAGCAGAAGGTGGAGGTGATTTGCGGAGGAGAACATAGAAAACTCTCATTAACAGAAGGAAAAGCGCTGGAAGGGTATTTTCAGGTTGAGAGAGGAGCATGAAAAAGAACGTTTTATTCATTTTAACGGATGACCAGAGATATAATACGATTGCGGCCTGTGGAAACAAAGATATCCATACGCCGGTCATTGACCGTCTGGTGAAGGAAGGAACTTGTTATACGCAGGCGCATATTCCGGGAGGAACCAGCGGAGCGGTCTGCATGCCGAGCCGGGCAATGCTTAATACAGGCCGCACACTGTTCCATATACAGGGAGAGGGGCAGAATATTCCGCCGGAGCATATCTGTATGGGAGAAGCGTTCCGGCAGGCTGGGTATGAAACGTTTGGAACCGGAAAATGGCATAATGGAACCGCTTCCTATGCACGCAGTTTTTCATGTGGAGATAATATTTTTTTCGGAGGGATGTGGGATCACTGGAATGTTCCGCTCTGTGATCACGATCCAACCGGAGAGTATGACAATGTGATCAATTTTGTGATGAACTTTGCAAACAGCAATAACCCTTCCCGAATTCACTGTGACCGATTCCAACCGGGAAAGCATTCTTCCACGCTCCTTTCAGATACAGCAATTCGATATCTGAAACAAAGAAAAAAAGACTGCGAGCATCCTTTTTTCCTTTATCTGGCTTATCTGGCTCCGCATGATCCGCGAACGATGCCGGAAAACTTCAAAAGCATGTATGACCCGGATAAGATATCGCTTCCGTCTAATTTTATGAATATGCATCCATTTGTTTATGGAATAGAAAATATCCGTGATGAGGTTTTGGCGGCCCGGCCGAGAGATGAAAAGGAAGTACGTCGTCATCTGGCAGAATATTATGGTATGATTTCCCATCTTGATTTTGAAATTGGAAGGGTAATATCAGCACTGGAAGAAACAGGGGAGCTGGAGAACACGATCATTGTCCTTACGGGAGATAACGGGCTGGCTGTGGGATGTCATGGCCTGATGGGAAAGCAGAATCTGTACGATCACAGCATACGTGTACCGCTGATTCTGTGTGGCCCGGGAATTCCAAAGGGGCAGAAAAGAGAGCAGTACGTGTATCTGCTGGATATTTTTCCGACATTATGCGATCTGGCCGGTGTCAGCGTACCGGATTCGGTGGAAGGTATCAGTTTTGCAAAAACGCTGGAGAATGCATCTTATCATACGAGGAAAAATCTGTATTTTGCGTACAATGATATGATACGGGCAGTGAAGGACAGAAGATATAAGCTGATTGAATACAGAAATACAACATTTCAAACCCAGCTGTTTGACCTGTTGGAAGATCCGGATGAAACGACGGATATTTCCGATCGGCCAGAATACAGAGAAAAAGTTGAGGAATTAAGAAAGCTGCTTTTTCTATACAGAGATTCCTGGGAAACGGATCATATTTATTCAAAACAATTTTGGGGAAAATATAACCCATAACGCCAGGGTATAAAAAAATGGCAATTTAAAAAATTTCTGCATATTTACAAAAGAAATACCCAGTTGAATAATGAAATGAGAACAGAGGATAGAGTCATTCTGATCTTCTTCTGAAATAGCAATGCACTGGAAAAGGAAAAGAAAAATGATTTATTCGTTTGAAACGGGCATGCCGGAAGAAATATGCGGAGAAAGCCAGGAGATCGAAATCAGCGAAACGCATGTCAGAGATGGAGCGCATGCTCTTTTATGGAGATATTCCAAAGGCTCGTCGATTCATATCCGGAACAATGTGGGATACCATCCATTTTCTGAAGAAAGAGAAAATCAGGATAGAGATAATTTTGTGGTCTGGATGTACAGAGAGAAGAGAGATAATACTTTCATTGAGATTTCCTTCCTGAAGAAGGGGAAAATCTGCTGCCGATTTGATTTCGGACAGAATTTTACCGGATGGAGAACCTGCTGGGTCCCCTATGAGGATATGACAGGGCAGCCGGAGGAGGAAATGGATGAGATTCGGTTTTGCTGGAAGGGAGAGGAAAGCGGAAGTGTATGGATTGATCAGATAATTACGGCGGTTCCTGTAGATCCAAGACATCCGACGCCGGATTATCAGGTGCCTTTTGTGAATCATGACATCGTCATTTCCGCGAACGCACATTGGACTGCGCTGTTGTATTTTCGAGAACTTGAAAAAAAGAACTGTCCGGAGGCAGGATATGAGTGCACAGCAGATAGAACGGAGAATCAGATCAGGACGATTCAGGCTCGGATGGAAAAATATATCCTGACGCGCGGTCCAGGCAGCGGGACAAAAGAACATCTGACGAAGGATGAATATGCCGGCCTGTGCGCCTCTTATGAGAAATACCGGTTGCAGATGTCGGATGACGGGCAATGGAAGGGGCTGACGGTTGATGCCGCCTGTCAGAGGGCGGTCTATCCTGCTGGCGAAAGGGAAAGGTTGCTCAGAATTACGGGCGCCGCGGACATAAAGGATTGCAGCCAGCTTCTGCTGGATACAGCCTGCGCATGGAAAAGAGGAACAGCAGAGCAGAAGGAAGCATTGGCGAAACGCTATATTGCGCTGCTTAGTCATTTGTGGGAGCAGGGATGGGCGGAAGGCAGTTCCCTGGGAACGACTCACCACCTGGGCTATGCCATGCGCGGTCTGTATCCGTCGGTCCTCCTTATGCGAACGGTGTTGGAATCGGCGGGGCTGATGAAGAAAGCTGCCGATATGCTTGCCTGGTTTTCCGGGAGAGGACGTATTTTCCGCAGGGAAGTCAGATGGGAAAGCATGGATACGTTAAATACGCTTCTTCAGGGCATTCTGTATTCCATCCTTCTGGAAAAAGACACAGGGAAACAGGCCGCATATCTGCATACACTGCGTAAATGGCTTAACGGAATTCTGCGTCCTGCGCCAGGGCTGAAAGGACCGTTTAAAGTCGATGGAAGCGCCTTCCATCATGCCGGTCACTATCCGGCATATGCTATGGGAGGATTTCAGGGTCTGACACCAGTAATCTACGCTCTGAGCGGGACGGAATTTCAGATTGACGCGGAGGCTTTTGAGACGGTAAGGAAGAGTCTGTTCATGATGCGGATTTACTGCAACCGTTATGACTGGCCGGTGAGCATGTCCGCAAGGCATCCTGTGGGAAGAGGGGAAATGAGTCGGATTTCCAGCCTTGATCCTTTTTACTATATGACCATTTCGGGAGAAAAAGGAGAGGGCGGAATTGACAGAAAGATGGCGGGAGCTTTGCTGCGGCTGGCCGAATATGAGGATTATCCTCCGGCAGAGGAGATCAGAAGAGCCGGATATGAGGCTGAAAACGCTCCCGAAGGCAGCTTTTCCATGAATTACGCGAGCGCGCTGATCCACAGAAGAGGAGAATGGATGGCGGCTGTACGTGGGCACAGCAGATATCTCTGGGCAAACGAGACTTATGAGGGAAACAATCTGTACGGACGATATGTCACCTACGGAAGCCTTCAGCTTCTGGGAAGCGGAACGCCTGTAAATAATCTGGAAAGCGGGTTCCGACAGGAAGGATGGGACTGGAACTGCTACCCGGGAACAACATCCGTAATTCTCCCGTTTGAGAAACTGAGACAGAGGGTATGCGTGGCTGACGCCTGGGCAGGGAGAGAGGAGATGCTGCTGTCAGACGAGACGTACGCCGGAGGAGTGACCCTTGGAGGATGGAACGGCCTGTATGCGATGAAGCTTCATGGACATGACAAATATGACGGAAGCCTGAAAGCAAGAAAAAGCTGGTTCTTTTTTGACGACAGGATCATCTGCCTTGGAAGCGATATCGAGGATGCGCGACCGGAATATGATACCGTCACTACGCTGTATCAGTATTATATGGGAGAGGATGAGGCGGATGCCGGTCAGCCAGAGCTTTGTCCGTATGAGAAGGAACTGATCCTGTCAGACCCGGGAGGAAACTGTTACCGCATACCGGAAGGATATCAGGTTTACCGCTTCAGAGGAAGGCAGGAATCAAGAGATCAGAATAGCGGTGCAGTTACATATGGCGTTTTTGAAAAGGCCTGGATGAATCATGGAAAAGCGCCGAAGAATGCCGGTTATGAATATATGCTCAGGATCCAGCCCGGGCTTGCGGAAAAAGAGGGAGAGTCTTATCAGGTTTTGTGCCGGACCAGGCAGCTTCATGCGGTAAAGGATATGGAAACGGGAATCTGCGGCTATGCTTTTTTTGAACCCTGTAGAACGGATACATTGGATTATGCGGATGAGCAGTGCAGCGAGATGATTCAGGAGGCGGACAGAGCCTGCCTGATCATGTATCGCTGTGAGAACGGGAAGCTTTCCATAAGCTTCTGTGATCCGGATCTGCGTTTTTATGAAGGAGAGGAGAAGGACCAGCGGAATGCCGATGGGACGCAGAAGGAAGTCAGCGTATATTCCAGGAGATGGATCGCAGACGGTAGTATCGGAAAATGGACACGGGTTGTATTGAAGGGAAAGTGGGAAGAAGGCAGAAAAAACAGATGGAACGGGAAAGCGGTGCGTATACAGAGGGAAGGCAACAGAACCGTTCTCTGGTTCTACGGACAGGACGGACAGGTCACAGAATGTGAACTTCAAAAGGAGGAGAAAAAATGAGTACACCAAATATCATTATGGTTTTTCCAGATCAGCTGCAGCATGACGCGCTGCACTTCAGAGGGAAAATGCCGTCGATAACCCCAAACCTGGATGCCTTTGCGAGAGAAAGCGTTGTGATGGAAAACTGTATGAGCAATCAGCCGCTGTGCAGCCCGTTCCGGGCCATGATGCTCACGGGAAGGTATGGAATTCATACGGGAGTAGTGGGAAACTGCCGGACAGGGAGCAGAGAGTATGGATGCTATCTGAAAAAAGACGAACGATGCATGACAGATGTTTTCCGTGACAATGGATATGAGGTAGGATATATCGGGAAATGGCATCTGGATCCACCGGAAGAGGCCCATCTTCCTTTTACGGAGGGCTACAGAAAGGACGGAATTATCTGGGACAGCTATACTCTTCCGCAGAGGCGGCACGGAATCGGCTTCTGGCACGGGTATGGCTGCTGTGACCATCATCTGGAGCCTCACTATTGGAGCAGTAATGCAAAGCCCGGAGAAGCAATTCATCCGCACAAATGGTCTGTAGAGCATGAGGCTGATGTGGCTGTGGATTATATTATGAATACCGATCGGGTCAGGGATGAAAAAAAGCCGTTTGTGCTGTTTGTCGCCAATAATCCGCCTCATCCGCCTTATGATCAGGTCCCTGAAAGATATGTGGAGATGTATAGGGATAAAACGCCTGAAGAACTGTTGAAGAGCCCTTGCTTTAATGTGCAGGATACGACTCCGGCAGTGAGGTATCTGCAGAATTCCTGGAGTAATGGGGCGGCGGAGCAGGCGATTCACAGCTACCTGGGAGCAATTACGGGTGTGGATGAGAATTTTGGCAGAATCCTCAGAGCGATCAGAGAAAAGAATATTGAAGAGGATACCATTGTTATCTTCACTTCCGACCATGGAGATCTGATGGGAAGCCACAACATGATGGGTAAGGGTCCCTGGTACAGAGACAGTTTTAATATCCCGTTTATCGTCAGATATCCAGGGAAGCTGCGTCCGGCAAATCCGGGTTTCGTAATGGGGGCGGTCGATATGATGCCGACAATACTGGGACTGGCCGGTTTACGGGAACAGATTCCTGAAGGAATAGACGGAACAGATTATTCGAAATATCTGCTGGAGGGCAGAGATGATATTGACTCTGACGCTCTTTATTTTCAGTTCAGCAGATACCGGGTCAGAGGTCTGAAAACGAGAAAATATACCTTTGTGTCCGCTCAGAATTATGCGGAGGATGAAATGTTCCTGCTTTATGATGATGAAAACGATTACTATCAATTGGAAAATCTGGCGGAGAAGAGACCGGAAGTTGTGCGTGAACTGAAAGAGCGGCTGGAAAAGAAGCTTCGGGAAACGAACGATAACTGGCGGGATTAACACAGATGGAGCGAAATTGGCTCCGATAAGGAGAAAATAATGAAACGGCCTGACATTTTGATAATATATACAGATCAACAGAGCACCTGGTCCGTAAGCCTGCTGGGGGCGCAGGATATCAATACGCCAAATATTGACAGAATAGGGCGGGAAGGCGCTGTGCTGGAAAACTTTTATACTCCCTGTGCGGTATGTACGCCATCCAGAGGATGCTTTCTGACCGGACAGTATCCCAGCCAGCATGGTGCATATCGGAATAATGTACCACTGTCTGAGAATGCGGAAACCTTTGCACAGGTTTTGAAAAAAGAAGGGTATCAGACAGGATACGCCGGAAAATGGCATCTTGCGGGACCGGGCAAGCCACAGTGGATGACAGAAGGGGAATCGAAGGGATTTGAGGACTGCAGGTATATGTATAACCGCGGACACTGGAAGCGGATCGATGAACCGGAACAGGAGGATCGACCTGTGGTGTCGCCCTATTTTGACGGATATGGAGCGGAGGGGAAAGAGCTTTCCTGGATCGGTGACGAAAAGACCTATACCACCGACTGGCTATGCGATAAGACGATGGACTTTATCCGTGAACGGGACAGAAACAGACCCTTTTTATATATGGTCGGCATTCCGGACCCGCATACGCCCTTCTGCGTGAGAAAGCCGTATGATTCCATGTTTGATCCCGCATCGCTTCATCTGCCGGATATGTATGACCGCTTTTATCCGGAATGGCTTCCGGAGGGGATGCGCTGTCCGGATGCCGCGCCCGGAGGAAACGGCCCGGAGGAAGGAAGACGCAGGCTCGCTCAGTATCTCGGAGAAGTGAAGTGCATTGACGACAATGTGGGGAGAATATTGAAATGTCTGGAAAAGGAAGGAATTCTGGACAATACGATTGTCGTATTTACGTCGGATCATGGAGAGTATATGGGAGAACACGGACTGTGGGGGAAAAACTGCCTGTATCCCTCCTGTTACCGGGTGCCATTTTTGATTCGGTGGCCGGAAAGAATAAGGGGAGGGCTGCGCGTATCTGAACTGGTCAGCGCGGTTGATTTCAAGGATACGCTCCTGCGTCTGATCGGGCTTGAAGGAAGCTGGACGAGCAACGGAAGAGATGCTTCAGGTCTCCTGAGCGGCCGTTCGGATAGGAACTGGGAAAACAGGATATTTATTAACGGTATGCTTTTTGAAGAAGCTGGCGTTATGAAAGAGAGGTATTACACCGTATTTCGGAAAGACGGTCTGCACATGATGTTCGATATGGAAAAGGATCCCGGACAGACCCGAAATCTTTTTCATAAGGAACAATACCGGGACATTGCGGAAATGGCAAAGAGGGAATTGCTGGAGCATTGCAGAGAGGTTGGTTCTCCGGTACTGAAATGGTTGAGCATTCTGTGAACAATGGGCAGTTCCCCTTTTGTAAGGAGAACTGTCACTTTAGCCGGGGCGCTCAAATAGGGGGTGGTCAGAATAAAAAAAATGTATTTCCAGTACATTTCGCAATACGCGCTGTTAGTGCTTTCTCCGATTGTGATTCTCGGAGCTTTTGCTCAGTTTGGTGTAGTAGAAAGACTTCGGGAAAGCTTTTTTTATCAGATGGAAAAGCAGGTGATCAGCAATGTGGGCAGACAGGAACAGCTTTTTTTCAGCATGGATTCCATTATTCTGGATATCGCGCGTAATGAGGCGTATGAATATGAGAAGAATCTCAAAAATATATATGAATCTCAGGCAGCGTTGAAAAGACTTCAGGGCTATACTCTGGGAAACATGATGATTCGTGAAGTGGCGCTCTGGATTGAGGATGATGATTATGCATATATCTCAGAGGGAACAACATACAAAATGGAAAGACTTCCGGAACGATATCCGGTTCTTAGCCAGAAAATGATAGAGCAGATGACTTCAGAAGATATAAAGGGAGCAAGTCAATACAGATGGATACAATCCGGGGACAGTGCGGCTTATTATGCAAATGTATATAGAAACGGTGAAAAGATCATCGTTCTGTTTGTTATGGATCTTTCAATAATAAACATGAATGATCTGTTAATTGTGTCAAAAGGCAGCGGGACCGGAAATTTTATAAATATGTCTTCCGACCTGGAAGAATGTCTTCGGAAGGGCGAAGAACCTGACGGATATATACAGGTGAAAATCGAGGGAGAAAACAGAGACTATATTCAATACATCCCAAATGACAGAATTATGGGAGAATTTCGAAAGCTGCTTCTGGTGTATCATGTAGTCATCATACTGGCACTGTGCGTTGGCATGGGAATGATTTTCATTATAGTAAAAAGAAGTCTGATTCCACTGATTCAAAGTAAAGAAATGATGACTGATTCAGCAGGCGTTGGAATGTTGTATAAGGCGCTGACAAGGAAATATACGAAAGAAGAGATGGAAAGGAACATTGAAAAGCATTCCCTGATATATCTGAAGGGTAATTTCTTTTTTATTCTGTTGTTCCAGTTAACGGATATATCCGCAAGGTATGGGAAGGAAAGTCTGGAAAGCATTTGCCGCAGAGAACTGCCAGGTTATCTTGTAGAAATGCCGGAAGGGAAATATGTATATTTAGGCAGCATAACGGAATGTCAGATTCAAAATTATAAGGAAGCGGCACATCACATTTGGAAAGAAATGGAAAAAGAAACGAACGAGGATATTTCATTTTCCGTTGGTCCGCTGTTTGACAATGTGCAAGATATTCAGAAAAAATATGTAAGCGCAGTTCTTGCGCTTGAATACAGATTTTCAATGGGAAACAGCTGTTATGTGGATTCCGACAGCGTATTTGACGAGGCGTTGGTAGGAAATATATATCCGAAAAAGCAGATAGAAAAACTCCTGTTGAATGTAAAACTTGCCGACATGGAAGCAGTCAATGCGCAGCTGGATGAAATCTGTGAATATATAAAAAGTCATCGCCTGCCGGTTATATATGCGAAAGGGATCTGTCATGAACTCGTTATTAGCCTGACTGAAATCCTGCAGTCTACGGGAATTATGGGAGAAGAGGGACGGTTATCATATACAAATATTCTGACCAGGAGTGATACGGTAGAAGAGCTTGCCGTAAAGATCCGTAACATAGCCAATAATATATGCATAAGTATTCAGGAAAAAAAGAAACAAAACGAGGAGCTGAGAATAGCAGATATGGAGAGCTTTATCAGTGAAAACGCGTTATTGGAGAAATTTTCTCTGCAGTTTATGGCGGATCATTTCGGACTTTCGCCCTCCAGCCTGAGCAATATTTATAAGGCAGAAACAGGAATGACCATCGGAGAGCGTGTCGCGGGAATCAGGATGGAAAAGGCAGAAGAGCTTCTTCGCGAAAATGTATATACGCTGGATGAAATTGTAGAAAAAATAGGATATAACAATGTGTCAAGCTTTATTCGAAAGTTTAAAAATACATATGGAGTTACACCTAAGAAGTTTTGTAAAGGGATGGATTATGGAGAATAAAAAAGTTCCCCAAAGACTGTGAAACAGGACAAGCAAGTCAGGATAAACAAATGCAAATATTAAAGAAGTTTTCTAGCCTTAATTCCTGTACTGGGGGTACAGGGATCTGTATTGTTATGCATGGTTTTCGGACCAAATGATGATATAGCCAGTATGAATTATTGAGAAGCTTAAGGTATACTGTGCTTTATTTCTTTCTTATAAAGCAGAATTGTATTCTATAATTCAGGGACAGATATCACTCATACGAGTCACATCTGTCCTTTTTAATTAATGAAGTATTATTCCTGAGAGGAACGAACTGGAGAAACATCCTGTTCTTTTTGCACATGAATTAAAGCCTCAGCTGATGCAATTAATACCTGTAGGCTGTCTTCATTGCATTGTGAAATCAAGCGTAACAATTTATGGGAATTTGAATCTGTTTTATTGCTGTTTGGGAAAATGCAGTCATCTGCAGAAATGTTCAAAACTCTGCAAATCTCGAAAAATCCTTCCAGGCTTACGGAACAGCGGCCGCGTTCCAGGTCTTTCTGAAAAGATAAAGAATGCCCTAACAATTCTGCGCAGGCAGCTTGTGTTAATCCCCTGTTTTTACGGCCCTTTTTTAGAGCAACAGCAAAAATTTCAGCATCATAAATAGATAACGACATAGATGTACCTCCATAAAGTATGGTATTACCATATTTTTTGAAAGTAAAAATGGTATAACACTACTTTATAGAATGGTATAAAACTACCAATTTATTACTGAAATGTTCTTAATTTTATAAGCAAACAAATGAAAAAACGAATTGTAATTACTTGGAAACATTTGTCATTTAGAAAAAAATTTTTTATCTCAAAAAAAGCGTTATCTTTGCAATAGCACTGATAAACTGTAAAAGTAGTGTATTAAACTACTTTTATTGGATAAACTGTAAATCTTACAAAAGAAATGTAGATTCAGGAGATGAACTGAATTGCATTTCTTTTTTATTTGCAAATCACATTCGCGCGCCTCCCCATTTGGAAAAGGAAAGTTTGGACAAAGAAAAAGAGGAGGATACCTATATGATAAATGAGCATGAAAATTCGCTTCAAAATCGGTTTACTGCCTATCTGATGAGAGCTTTGGATAATCAGATTACAAGATATGGAGAAAAGAAAGAACGCTTAGAAGAAAAAGAATATATTAATATGGATCTGATTGACAGAGGAGAAACTTTAGAATTTGAAGCGCAGTTTCATACGTACAAGTATGAGCAGTATTATAAAAACTTTAATGAAAAAAGGGGGCTGCAGATAATCCAGGAAACGTTAAATGAACATAGGCTTGTGAAAGCGCTTGGGAGGCTGAAGGATAGAGAAAAAGCAATTCTGTTTGCAAGGATTTTTGGAGAGCTCACTTTTGCAGAAATTGGAGATATGTTCAATATGAAGCCCAAACAGGCAGAAATGGCTTACTATTATATTATCCGTAAATTGAGACAGAGAATGGGGGAATAACATAGATGAATTTTGAAGAAATATTAAGAACCGCACAGCAGGGAGATCATACAGCAGTAGATGCAATTTTTTGGATGTATCGTCCGCTTCTAATCAAGCGCTCTATACTTAATGGGATGTTTGATGAAGATCTTTATCAGGAGTTGGCAATTACATTATTGCGGTGTATTCGGAAATTTCATATGTAAGAATGTTGTTTCTTGGAGGAACGTAACGTATATAGAGATATATCGCAAAACGTATACCTTCTGAGACGGAAAAAATAAGGCAAAATCAGGCCTTCATAATGTCGCTAAAGGCAGGAAACATATTTTGCGATATCGCAGAATATGTTTCTGCCTTTAGCGATATGCCGGACAGAAGACAGGGTTGATGGAGGACTGAAATGCCAGCAAGAAAAATTGGCTATGCGCGGGTTTCAACAAAGGATCAGAATCTGGATCGCCAGATTGAAATTCTGAAAGCGGAAGGAATTGATGAACGGGATATTTATGTGGAGAAGGAGAGCGGAAAATCCTTTGAACGGCCGGTATACAGGACAATCGTGGATCATATCCTCAGAGAAGGTGATCTGCTGGTCGTCACGGAGCTGAAACGTTTTGGGCGAAACTATGTAGAAATCTATGAGGAATGGTTTAAGATCACCAAAATAGTAAAGGCATACATTAAGGTGACTTCCATCCCGATTCTGAATACCGCACAGTCACAGGAGCTGATCGGGCAGGTGATTGCCGATGTCGTCCTGGCTCTGTTTGCCTATATTGCTCAGGAGGATCTGGAGGAACGGCACGAACTGCAGCGACAGGGGATTGAGGCAGCCAGGAAGGCCGGAAAGCATCTCGGACGGCCGAAGATTCAATATCCGGAAGAATGGGAGCTGTGGTTCGGGAAATGGCAGGATAAAGAGATTACTGCGACAGAGGCCATGAAGCAGCTTGACTTGAAAAAAGATACGTTCTATCGGTTGGTAAAAAAATGGATGGAGCTTTCAAGGAAATAGATCAGAATATGGTATTTATTATTTATAGAAGAAAAACAGAAACGCGAACGGATGCTTAATTTGGAAGAAAGTGGAGGAATTATAATGATGAAAATTTCGGAGAATGAAATGGAATTATTTGCTCTATTTGCTGTAGACAATAAAGAAGGAACGATGAAAAATCTGGAAATGGCAGAACCCTTTATCGGCAGCACGCTGGCAAAAGATATGCTTCAAAGTATTTACGGAAAGCTGGAGAGAGTTTCAGAAGAGGAGTATAGAATATTATGGGCTAAATCCAGGAGTTATTTTGCAAGAAAGAATAGTCAGTGGAACAGGAGACAGAAGGATATATATACGATAATAGAAGAAGGCCCGGATATCCGAGGGCATGAGTTGAAGGGAACAGAAAGATTTCTTCCGGAAGTGCGCCATATGGTACTTTTTGAAATTTTAGCTCGGGACAGTCCTGTGGGACATCCGGGAGAGCATTACAGGTTTTTCCTTTCAGAGGAAGGATATAAAAATGCGAAAGAGCATGAGAGGAATGGAGAAATCAGTATCTATTATCATGCAGCCGTATCTGGTGGTAAATTATATCCAGATAAATCGAGAGTATCCCAAAGTTTGTAGACTTACCAGTTTGGAGGTTTATTTTATGGCAAGGAAAAAGGATTCCCCACAAAAAGCAGCTCTTCGGGATATGATGTCCATCATCCTGGAAGGTGCACTGGACTAGGAGCTGGATGAGGAATTAGGCTATTCCAGGTATGATTATCACAACAAGGAGACCGATAATTCCCGAAACGGACATTCCCTGAAAACCATGCATACCAGTTATGGCGACATGAAAATCGATGTCCCCAGAGACAGAAAGGGAGAGTTTGAGCCACAGATTGCTAAAAAATACCAGAATACAGTTACTCAGGCCATGGAGAAAAAGATACTCTCCATGTATGCCAAAGGGATGACAACAAGCGATATTGAAAGCCATATGCGCGAACTGTATGACATTGAGATTTCTGACAGCACCATCAGCCGGATCACGGATAAAATCCTTCCCATCGTAAAAGAATGGCAGGAAAGGCCGCTGGAAGAAATCTATGCAGTCGTTTTCATGGATGCGATCCATTACCATGTACGGAATGAAGGCCGGATTGTAAAGCGTGCGGTCTATATCGCGATCGGGATAGATATGGACGGTCATAAGGACGTTCCCGGTATGTATGTTGGGCAAAACGAAAGCGCGAAGTTCTGGCTTTCTATTCTGAACGGCCTGAAGAACCGCGGCGTGGCAGATATCCTGATCGCATGCGTAGATGGCCTGACAGGTTTCCCCCAGGCAATCGAAGCCGTTTTCCCTCAGACAGAGATCCAGCAGTGTATCATTCATCAGATCCGAAATACAACAAAGTTCGTTTCCTGCAAAGAACTAAAGCCACTGATGGCAGATCTGAAATGTGTATATGCGGCCCCAACAGAAGGGACTGCGCTGTCCGAACTGGACGGCTTTGACGAAAAATGGAGCGGTAAATATCCCAAAATCGCGAAATCCTGGAAGGAGAACTGGGCGAATCTTTCGACCTGTTTTAAGTATCCGGAAGCGGTTCGCCGCCTGATCTATACCACAAATGCCATAGATGGATTTAATCGGCAGCTGAGGAAGGTCACAAAATCAAAGATAGTATTTCCTTCGGATGAGAGGCTTCTGAAAATGCTGTATCTGGCCATGATGGATATCAGCAAAAAATGGACCGGTCACCGACAGGACTGGGGACAGACTCATTCGCAGCTGGAGATATTTTTTGAAGAATGATTATCCGGATTATAAGCAGTCTTTGGCCTGGCAGGGCAGGCTGGACCAGCTCTGCTTGACATGACCGGAAACTGCATTATAATACAACCAAGGGCAGGATCCCAGGAAATCGGCCCTGCCCAGAGTAACTAATGGAATATCTTATATCAGTTTTTTCAGTTTACACAAAACTTGAAACGGTCTCTATTTGCAACACCATACTATCTATTGTTGCAATCCTATATTTATTTGATAAGGGCAAAAAACATCACGATATTCTGCACTAAGAATGTAAGTTTTTCCTGCTTCAAGTTCTACAGTAAGATAATTTGTAGCATAGGCTAAAGATTTTCCATTTTCTCCGCTGATTCGAATACGTATTTCTCCTTCTTCTGTTAATATGGATTCAAAAATATATGTTCCTGTAATCGGTGCAGTATATATATACTTATCTTTTTGATCAATATAAAAAATATTTCCCCAAATCGTAGCTGTTCCAGAAACATCCGTAATTGCTATGGGGGTTCCGACATTAATTGTATATTTACATGGACTATTCCGATATTCTATACTCAAAATATATTTTTTCCCTGCTTCAAGATCAATTGATAACCTATTAATACCAGAATCTAATGACACATAATTCTCTCCACTGATGCGAATTCTGATTTCGGCACCAGAACTTAAATTGCTTTCATAATGATATGTTCCATCAGTTGGGGCTGTAAACGTATATATGTTTTTCTGATCCTGATAAGTTATTTCTCCAGAAAAAGAGCTAATATTGGAAATATCTGTTACTGTTACAGGGACACCTATACTGATAGCGTAATCACAAGGAGCATTAGTATATTCTACACTTAAAATATAGTTTTTTCTTTCTTCTAGTTCTATTGTTAATCCATTAAGATCAGAATCAATTGAATTTCCATTTTCTCCACTAATTCGAATCCTTACTTCACCACCTGAACTTAAATCCGTATCGAAGCGATAAATACCATTTGAAGAGGTTGTAAACAAATATTTATCTTTCTGCCCCTCATAATATATATTACCAGAAATCGTTTTTTGTCCTGTAATATCTATTATTGGACTAGGTTTACCAATACTTCCTTTGTAATCACAGGCACCGTTATTATACTCAATACTTAATATATACGTTTTTTCAGCTTCCAAATCAATGATCAAAGTATCATAATCTGAATCAATACTTTTTCCATTTTCTCCACTAATTCGAATCTTGACACTTCCTCCGGAGCTTCTTTCTGTTGAAAAACAATATGTTCCCGCATTTCCTGTAGTGAATTTATATTTATCTACCTCATTTTCTGATGAAATTGACCCAGAAAAAGACAAACTAGATGATACATCTTCGTATGAGGAAACAACAGCGACCTCTGAACTTTCATTTGACATTATTTCTGTTTCTCTAACTGATGTTTCTGAAGAAAGCTCTTTAGTCGCTTCTGTATTTTCTTCTGGTTCATTAGGAAAAAAAACAGGGCCGCTTGGTACATTAATTATAATGTCATAGATATAAGATGCTATAATACTTATAGCAATAGAAGCAATTATACTTATTATGATATTCTTAAAACCTTTAGACTTATCACTCATTCGAGTCAGGAGTACACCTATCACCGTAATTGTAATAAAAATCCAAATTTTCATAAATCTCACCTGCTTTTTAATAATTTTTTGTAGAATTATTCGAATATTTGGTAGGAACTATTATATTCTTAACAGTATCTGGTATGTAACGATGCCATTATTTCGCTACACACAAAAACCCATCATGGTAGCACACCACGTTAGCCGTTCAAAGAATGTATTCTATTTTATAAGATTTTATCACTTATTACACACTTTTTCAAACAACACTTATGTTTTTATATGTGGATATATAGAAGAAATGTACCATTTGCTTTAGAGTAGCATGGAATATAGCCGTCCTCTTTTTTTAATATCACCTATTAAAATAAACATTCGTCCCCCTTTTTCCAGTGAGCTGTACTGTTTGAGACAGCAATAATTCATTGCGCGGACGAATTCTTCCCACGTTTTGCAGCGGGATAGATCATTGGTTCTTGGATCAAAACCATATTTGTTGATGACAGCCTGGGCGCTGTACATTTTATCGGAATATACGACAATATCCGCATATGGTGGATGCCAGAAGCAGTTCTGTATCCGGTCTGGGATATCCATAGTCATCATATCATATCCCCGGTTAAGATCCAGAAAAGTTCCTGGGATACCCTTGGCGCGGCATACATCCTCAGTGGTTCCGCCTCCTACCATATAGTCAGAGAGAGACTTCAGTTTGTACTGGTGAGTATTCCGTGGCTTCAGAGCCACTCAATCCGTTACAGAGAGCCATCCATT
>ERZ894229.858-NODE-858-length-18975-cov-9.89022_pt1 | contig 18975 bp, 14 predicted proteins | sample MGYA00380295_ERZ894229 | MGnify/ENA primary metagenome ERZ894229 (study PRJEB32331, sample SAMN06328479) | human gut metagenome | biome: human gut microbiome; feature: stool | host: Homo sapiens | collected 2014-09-17 ... | reverse complement strand
TAACGAACAAAGTTTCCCTTGTTCTAAATTTGTCCTTGACAAGGGGTACACTTTACAGGTCTTTATTCAGGATAATATTTCCGAAAACATCCCGAAACAGCGTATCATTCAAAAGCTGCAGGCCAATTTTTCGTTAATGGAAGAAGAGGCCATAAACTATTACACCATTTTTTCAAAGCAGACACCAAACTAAAGCGCAATTCATAAAAAACGCCGTTTCATCAATGATTCTTCATCGATGAAACGGCATCTCCGCTCTATTAATCTTCTCTTACACTGCAGTTTGTCCGAACTCCCGTCCGACCGATCTTACATCAGGCTCTTATACAGCGCAATAATATCTTCCAGACTCGCATCCTTAGGATTTCCGGGTGCGCACGCATCTGCCACAGCGGACTCAGCCAGGAACTGAATATCCTCTTCCTTAACGATAGCCGTTAAGTCAGCCGGAATTCCAACGTCCTGGGACAGCTTCTTAACTGCCTCAACTGCCGCTTTGCGGTACTCTTCCACGGTCATGGTCTCGGTTCCCTCTACACCCATGGCCTTAGCGATGGCGCGGAACTTCTCACCCGTAGCGTCTGCATTGTATTCCATAATGGTCGGAAGCAGGATGGCATTGGCAACACCGTGCGGTGTGTCGTATACGGCGCCCAGGGCGTGAGCCATGGAATGAACGATGCCAAGTCCGCAGTTAGAGAATCCCATACCGGTTAAGTACTGGCCCAGAGCCATGCCTTCACGGCCTTCCGGCTTATTCTCAACCGCATCTCTTAAGCTGGAAGCGATCTTTTCAATTGCCTTTAAGTTAAACATGTCTGTAATCTCATTGGCTCCCTTTGTGGTATAGCCCTCGATCGCATGGGTCAGCGCATCCATACCTGTGGAGGCGGTTAATCCCTTCGGCATGCTGGACATCATCTCCGGATCAACGAAAGCGACAACCGGGATATCGTGTGTATCAACACAGACGAATTTGCGTTTCTTCTCAACGTCGGTAATTACGTAGTTGATGGTAACTTCTGCCGCCGTACCCGCTGTCGTCGGAACAGCCAGAATCGGAACACACGGATTCTTGGTCGGAGCCACGCCCTCCAGGCTTCTGACATCGGCAAACTCTGGATTAGTAATGATAATGCCTACAGCCTTGGAGGTATCCATGGAGGAACCGCCGCCGATAGCGATAATATAGTCTGCACCCGATTTCCTGAATGCTTCAACACCGGTCTGTACGTTTTCAATGGTGGGGTTTGGTTTAATGTTGGAATAAATTTCGTAGTCCATTCCATTCTCTTCCAGAATCTTTGTCACCTTCGCTGTTACGCCGAATTTTACCAGATCAGGATCAGATGCAACAAATGCCTTATGGAACCCTCTCTTTGTTACCTCTCCCGGAATTTCATTGATTGCACCTGCGCCGTGATACGATGTTTCATTCAGAACGATTCTGTTTGCCATGATAATCTCTCCTTTTCCTAACTTTTATGGTTCTTATGGATACCATTTACTTTCTGTTATTATTTTAACAAAACCGATTTAAAAAATAAAGTTACAATCCCCTTCGTTTGTAACAAATGTTACAAATCCCGCAAACTGTAACTTTATTTCTATACAACATCAATTTTTCCCGTACCAGCGGCCAGGCAAAGCTCTCCGAACCGCATTATACGAGCCCGGCCTCCTGAAACACAGCCGAAAGCCGCGGCGGCATGGCTTCCACCAGGCTGGCCGCCATCTCCCCCGGGGTCTGCTTCATGCCGCCCAGGACCCATTTCACAGTCATATAGACGGATCCGCGGCAGTACATCTCCAGCAAAAACTGAATCTCCTCCTCCAGAGGCTTATGGGTCTTACGCGTAATCAGCGACCTGTAGAACCCCATAATCAGTTCAAAATCGTGTTCCTTCAGGGAGTTGTAATCATCCGAGCGGAAGGCCTCGGTGAAGAACACCTTCTCCTTCTTGATAAATTCAAACTTCTCCTCCAGGCTCTGGCAGACCGTCTTCTCCACGCCGATCCGGGCAAAGGATTCCAGCACCAGCTTATCGAAGTACCAGTTGATCAAGTCATACTTGTCCTTAAAATTCCTGTAAAAGGTCTGGCGCGTCATATCACAGCCATCCACGATGTTCTGAACCGTGATTTTGTCCACTGGCGTCGTCATCATGCACTGCTTGACAGAGTCTGCCAGCCGGTATTTTGTTTTCTCATTCTTACTTACATAAGCCGTCATTCTATGCTCCTGTATCGTTTATTCACACGAAGGCAGCAGGCTAAGCGGGCATGCGGCCATGTCCATTTGGCGACTGCCGTGAGTGTCTGACTTCTTTTGTGTGCAGGGTTTTCTTCATCCTACCATAAAACACTAATTTTTTCAAATGGAACAGGGACAACAGCGGCAGTCTACGGAGCGTTGATTGTATTTTCATTGGAAGTCCCTATAATAGAGGAAAAGGAGGTATCACAATGGATCAAACTGTTAAATTTACGCCGCTCGACATGCAGAAATGGCCGAGGGGGCAGATGTTTTACTATTTCTCGAAAATGGCTCCGACTGGATATTCCCTGACCGTCGATCTCGATGTTACGGCGATGAGAACGGCTCTGAAGCATGCCGGTATCAAATTCTTCCCGGCTTACTTATGGCTCGTCACCAGGACGCTTCAGATGCAGAAGGAATTCAAAATAGCCGAACTGGACGGGCAGGTTGGCTGCTTCGACACACTCACACCGCTTTACGCGGCCTTTCATGAGGATGATAAGACCTTTTCCTTTATGTGGACGGAGTACACAGATGATTTCATGGCGTTTTATCAGTCCTACCTGGACAACCAGAGGAGGTACGGCGGCAGTCACGGCGTCCTGGCTCAGGCCGGGCAGACACCTCCCGCCAATGCCTATACCATTTCCTGTGTTCCCTGGGTGTCATTTAAGCATTTTTCGGTTCACTCCTATGAGAATAAGCCGTACTATCTTCCGTCCGTTGAGGCAGGCAGATTCTATGAAAAAGACGGTAGAATTATGATGCCTCTCTCCATTACCTGCCATCACGCGGCGACTGACGGATACCATATCAATCGCTTTCTGGAAACCCTGCAGTCCGAAGCGGAGGCATTTGCAGAGGATGTTCCTCATTTCCGCCTCCTCTGAAGCCATTTCGTCCCTTCCACAAACGGAACAATGCAGAAGGCCAGTCCGATTGCCACCGCATACTCGGTTAGAGAAATGTGTTCAAATTCAAACGCATCGGACAGGAACGGGACGTATATGACAACGGTCGTGCACAGAAAGGAAGCCGCCATGGACAGCCACAGCCACGGATTATGATGTTTTAACGTAAATACCGACTGATTCAGAGACCGCATGTTGAAGGAATGAAATATCTCCGTCATGGACAGAGTCAGAAACGCCATGGTCATGCCATCCGCACTGTTCGTAATCTCCCACACGCCCGCCTCCAGATAATGGCCGATCAGATACGAAGCCAGGGTGATTACGGTCACCGCAATTCCCTGAACCACCACATTCAGTCCGACCCCGCCTGAGAAAATCCCTTCCTTCGGGCTGCGGGGCGGCCGGTTCATAACGTCCTTTTCCGGCTCCTCCATGCCCAGCGCCAGCGCCGGGAAGCAGTCGGTAATCAGATTGATCCAGAGGAGGTGGACCGGCTTCAGGATGACAAAGCCGAGAAGCGTCGCAAAAAAGATGGACAGCACCTCTGATAAATTGGATGACAGGAGAAACTGTATGGACTTTCGAATGTTATCGTATATTCTCCGCCCCTCTCCCACCGCTGAGACAATCGTGGCAAAATTATCGTCCGCCAGCACCATATCCGCCACATTCTTCGTCACATCGGTTCCGGTAATTCCCATTCCCACACCGATATCGGCATTCTTGATGGAAGGCGCGTCGTTGACTCCGTCTCCCGTCATGGCGGTAATACAGCCTTTCTCTCTCCACCCATTTACGATTCTCACCTTGTGCTCCGGCTGGACCCTGGCGTAAACGGAATACTTTTCAATCTCATTGCCGAAGTCCTCATCAGATATCTCGTCGAGACCAGCGCCTGTGATGGCCTGTTCCGGTGATGTGATGATGCCAAGCTGCATGGCGATGGCCACCGCCGTGTCTTTATGATCGCCGGTAATCATAATAGGACGGATTCCGGCTCTGCGGCACTCTTCGATGGCAGGCAGCACCTCGGGGCGCACCGGGTCGATCATCCCGGTGAGACCGAGGAAACAGAGCTTCTGCTCCAGCTCTCCGGCCTTCCAGCCGGCGGGGCGGGCTGTGTACACTCTCGCAGCAGCCGCAAGGACACGGAGAGCCCGGTCGGCCAGCGATTTATTGGCGAGGAGAATTCTTTCCCTGTCCTCCTCACGCAGCGGAACGGCCTTTCCATCCGACAGTATGTGAGTACAGCGTTTCAGAACCTCATCCGGAGCGCCTTTCGTGAACTGAATCACGGTTCCATCCGCCTTTTCGTGTACGGTCGACATCATCTTCCGCATGGAATCGAAGGGTGCCTCACCGATCCGCACATACTCCTGTTTTAAGAGGTTCTGGTTAAGTCCTGCGGACCATGCGTAGGCTGCGAGAGCCGCCTCGGTGGGTTCTCCCTCCGCCTCATTCTTATCGTTTAAATGAGCGTCGTTGCAGAGTGCCATGGCCGCCGCCAGTGCCGTCTCGTCGGATCCGGTGTGTTCTACGACGGTCATCCGGTTCTGCGTCAGCGTTCCCGTTTTGTCGGAACAGATGATCTGGGTGCACCCAAGAGTCTCCACGGCCGTCAGCTTCCGGATGATAGCATGTTTCCTGGACATGTTGGTGACGCCGATGGAGAGCACGATGGTGACAACGGCCGCCAGTCCTTCCGGTATGGCTGCCACCGCCAGGCTCACGGCGATCATAAACGTATCCATGACCGTATGCCCGGAAATGGCCGGATAGGCGCGCAGTAAGCTTACTGCAAATATAATCACGCAGATGGCGAGCACCAGCACGCTGAGAATTCGGCTCAGCTGGGAAAGCTTTCCCTGAAGCGGCGTCTCATTATCCTTTGCCTGAGTCAGGGCATCCGCGATCTTCCCCATCTCCGTATCCATGCCGGTGCCTGTCACGACCGCGGCTCCGCGGCCATATACGACCGTGCTTCCCATGTAGACCATGTTCTTCCTGTCGCCCAGTGGAACGTCCTTCGTCCCCTCCTCCAGGGAAAGAACGCGTTCCGTCTTAAGAACCGGCACCGACTCCCCGGTCAGGGCGGCTTCTTCCACCTTCATGCTGGCGCACTCAAGAATCCTGCCGTCTGCCGGCACCGCATCTCCGGCCTCCAGGACGATAATATCGCCGCGCACAAGCTCCTCGCTCCGGATCGTCTGCTGCTTACCGTCCCTCATTACTTTGGAAGTGGCCGCCGCGATCTCCTGCAGGGCAGCTATGGCTTTCTCAGCCTTGCTCTCCTGCGCCACTCCCAGCACCGCATTGATGAGAACGACGATCATAATAATGATCACATCCGCAAACGACTCCCCCGCATAGACCGCCGTCATTCCAGAGACCACCGCTGCCGCAATCAGAATGATGATCATCGGATCGGCCAGCTGACTCAAAAAACGCCTCCAAAGCGGAACCGGCTTCGCCTCCTTCAGCTTATTCTTTCCATCTGCCATAAGTCTGCCGGCCGCTTCCTCTGCACTCAGGCCTGTCCGTTTCGTATTCAGTTTTTTCAGAACTTCCTCCGAAGTATCCAAATATCCCTTCATCACAGCACCTCCTGCCATTCATCCGGTTGTAAGAGGGAATCCGCTCCGCTGTCAATCCAGACCTCGCTCGCCCTCGATGTCTTCTTTAATAAACATAATACAGAAGCAGACAAACAGAAAACCGCAGGATATCCAGATCGTCCGCTCCTCAAACAGGGAAGTCATGAAGCTTCCAAGCGCTGCGCCGATACCAAAGACGAGAATTACGCCGTAATACCGGAGACATTTTTCCAGACAGCCCGTTTCCTTCGTATGACGGTAGCGGTACAGCATCTCCGTCGCGCTGCGCAGATTGCCGATGCACATCGTGCTGGCATAGGCACTTCCCTTCATCTTCCGGAACGCCTCCACCTGCATGGCGCAGACAAAGGACACCAGAATATTGGCCGCCATGTTCATGGACTGTGGGAGAAATCCCACCACAAACAGGAGCAGAATCTCCAGCACCACCACGATCTGGCGCCAGTGCAGCTTCCCGTACTCCCGGTAGATACCGCGTATGACCTCCGATATGTAGATTCCGCCCGCAAAGGCCAGCACAGGCACCAGGTACCGGAAGGCATCCGTAAAGTCTCCGTTCATCGCATTGTGTCCCAGTAAAATGATATTCCCCGTCTGGGCGTTGGCAAAAACCTTCCCGCGGGTGTAATACGTATAAGCATCCTGAAATCCACCGGACAGAGTCAGAAAGATACCGGTCGACATCGCTTCCGACATTTGACCATGTCGTTTCATCCAGACATCACCATCCCTTCGGCCTATACTATAGCACAAAGGAACCGGTCATGTCAAAAAAACCGTACTATTTTGATGATTGGTCATGAAATTCGTAGATTTCCAAAGCTCCCGGCTATATGCTTATATACAGATCCATCGGAAGCAATGGCATATACATCAAAGGAGGAACGATTCATGTCCAGGCAATTGTTACCAAAGGCGGTGCTCTCCGCAAAAGACCAGCATTTCCGGGAATTTGCCCTCCACGACAACATGTGGAAGGTCGTTCTCTACGTCGGAACGCCGCTGGCCCTGTACCAGAGTTTAAATCAGCTCTTTAAAATCTTTGACTCTATGATGGCGGCCCATATCAGCGCCGGCTCCGTGTCCGCCGTGGCCTATTTATCCCAGATCAGCCTGATGCTGTCAGCCCTGGGATGCGGCCTCGCCATCGGGTCCAGTCTGAAAATAAGCGAAGCCTACGGTGCCGGTGATTTCGATCTGGTAAAGAAACGGGTCAGCACGCTGTTCGCCATGTGCGCGGTCTTAGGCGCCGTCATTCTGGCTCTGCTGGTTCCCTTCACGCCGTGGTTTCTAAGGCTTGCCCGGACGCCGGATGCCTTTATCTCGGAAGGGACTCTTTACTTTCGGCTGGAGCTCTTTGGCATGGTCATCAGCTTCTTTAACAACATTTATATCGCCATTGAGCGGGCCCGTGGCAATTCCGGCAGAATTCTCCGCCTGAATATGGCCGTTATCGCCATCAAGATGTCCTCTACCGCCCTGTTCGTCTACGGATTTCAGTGCGGAATCAGCATGATTTCCACGGCTACAATCCTTTCCCAGCTGTTTTTGCTGGCTGCGGCTGTGCGAAACATGAATCAAAAGGACAACGCATTTGGCTTTTCCATGACAGCGGTCTCCTTAAAGCCCGCTGTCACATTTCCCATGATCGGACTCTCCATTCCGGTCATTGCAGAGAAGATGGCCTTCTCCTTCGGCAAGGTTATCATCAATTCCATGAGTACGATCTACAGCGCGCTGACCGTGGGAGCGCTGGGAATCTCCAACAACATCGGCGGCATCACCACCATGCCCCAGAATGGCTTCCAGGAAGGCGGATCGGCCATTATCAGCCAGAGTGTAGGCGCAGGAAAGCCCCGCCGCGCGCTGAAGGCCTTTGGATGCGTTCTCGCTGTCAACCTGGTGATCGGTATCGTGCTCATGTCCTGCTCGCTGTATTTTCTGGATGCGCTCAGCCGTCTCTTTGCCGGCAATGATCCGTCGTTTCAAAAGATGATTATCTCCATCTACCGCTTCGAGGCGCTGGGGGCGATTCCGCTGGGCGTCACCGCGTCCGTCATGGCCCTGTTGTATGGCTTCGGAAAGACGAAACTGACGCTGGCCATCAACTTCTGCCGCGTCTTCGTCTTCCGGGTTCCCGTGCTCTGGTTTCTGCAGAGTTTTACTTCCATGGGAAGCTTAAGCGTCGGGGTCGTCATGGCCGTCAGCAACATTGCCACCGGCGTCTTCGCCTTAATCATCGGTGTGTATGAGATTGTGCGTATCTGCCGCCGTTACGAAATCCCACTGTCTGCCCCATTTCCTTTCTCCGGTTTTCAGAAAGCCTGGGGAAAATCTTAAGCAAATCGTAATGGCCTTTTTTTCAAAACACGGTATACTGGAGGTAACGGCGGAGGAATCCGCCTCCTGCCGACAGATACAAAGGAGAATGCATATGGGATTATTTAAAAAGAAAAGAGAACCGAAAGAAGAGCTGAAGCAGAACCTTGAGGAAAAAGCAGAATTTCAGAACCTTTATTAGATCTACCTTTTGTTTGAAGAGAAACCGGTCAAGCCGGAGGCCGGGATCATACACACGGCTCTGGAAGAAACCTTCGGCGCGATCGACATCGTGTCCCCTTCACCGGCTCTGACCTCTTTTGCCGTAAAAAAATATCTGGCACAGTTTAAAGACGGCGCCCTGCCGCCCCAGGTCGTCATGGGGGACGTTCAGGAATTCAAGCAGGACTCCATAGACGCATTTTCCCGGAGCCAGCTCTGGGATATGGCCGACGGAGACGCTCTTTTGGAGCGGTGCCGGTATGAGATTTTTCTTTTTGACATGATGGCTGCCGTGTTGGAATACAAGGAGCGCGGTGAGATGATGATGGACTGGATGGAGACGGCGGTCAGACTGTTTCCTGACTGCACTGCGGTCTGGATCAAGCCGGCCGGGAAACTGTTTACCGCAGATAAGATCAGGGAACACAAAATACCGCGTGAAGACCGTTTCATATACTTTGGCGTCAACGCCCGCCTTTTCAACATCTCCGGCAGCGACGACAAGGTTGTGGATACCCTGGGCCTCTATGCAATCGGACTCCCTGACGTCCAGTACCATTTCCGGGGTCTGGAGCCGCAGGCCGTCGTAAACCATGCATACAATGTGGCCTCCTATCTCTACGCGGCCGACGCGCCGGTCAAGTCCGGCGAGACCATCGACGGAATCGCAGACGGCCGGATGAGCCGGGAGGTCCAGTGGAGATGCCAGTACGAGGACGCCCTAATCCAGCCAGTCCGGGTCGTCATGGACATCTGTCCCGGGGAATACGCGGCGGGGCATAGGGAATAAGCGGTTGTGACCATAAAAAAGGAAGATACAGCTTCAGGGACTCCTGACTCTGCATCTTCCTTTTTTTATTATCCGGTTTTCTTATATTATCTCTTACATCATCTCTTATACCGTTCTCTTATCAGAAGACCGCTCTCACTCAAAGTCCTTATACATGAGACTGGCCTGAATCCCGCTGTTATTCTGATACTTTCCACTGCTGTAGAGATCGTATTCCCCATCAATATCGTGGTAATAGATCTGGCAGATCTCCACATTCGGATATATTCTGACCGGCTGCACACAGAAAATCTCCAGCGTCCAGTACCCGGCGAAGCCGATATCTCCAAAGCCCGCGGTCACATGGATAAAGAGTCCCAGCCTGCCCGTGGAAGAACGGCCCTCCAGCATGGGGACGTACCGATCCGTCTTCGTAAACTCGTTGGTCCTTCCCAGATACAGCCTGTTTGGTTCCAGAAGAAGCCCTTCCTCCGGAATCACGATCCGCTTAGTCGGATTGGGCTTTTTCATATCCAGCTCATCCTGCTCGTAAACCAGAAGTTCATCCGCCAGAGACAGGTTATAGCTGTTAGGATTAATTCTCTTTTCATCAAATGGAGTAATGATGATCTCTTTCCCCATGTGCTTTAATATTTCTTTTCCCGAAAGAATCATGATTCATGCCCCTCATCCCAGATAGTCGCCCAGCTCCGCCTCGTTCTTCTTCCCATAATGCTTCATCAGATCCCGCTTTTCCGCGGAACTTAAGCTGTTCCAGAGCTTCTGAACCCTCGGGTCCTTAAAACCGATGTAGGGAACGCCGTTTTTCTCACATTCATAGGATGACAAATAATGATTCAGCGCACTCCACTCCACGAAAAAACTGTTAATTTTTGTGCTAAACCTCTTTACCTTCGCCATAAAGGTATTCCTCCCCTTCGGACAACCGTCCTGATACTTTACACCTGTTTATGCCTTGCCGATTCCATTGCTATAAGTATATCACAGAGACCGCCGGCAGGCAAACAGGGATTTGGGAACCTTAAGTATTTTTACAGAAAATTAATAAATTCCTCCCGCGCAGCCGCCATGCGCGCCTCAAACTGCTGATAGAAATCCAACTCCTTCTGAAACGGAATCAGATAGAAAAGCTTAAGCACCCCCATAGCAGTCCGCTTCCTCGCATCTTCCCCACCGGTCGGTTCTGATCCCTCTTCCTGTTTCTGCTCCGGTTTCTGCTCCAGCCTTTCTTCCAGCTCCTTAAGGAAGTAATGCCACTCCACAATATAGCTCTCATAACGGCCCATATCCGGAGTATCCATCCACTTGCGGATCTTGACCTTCGTCTTCTGCTCTTTCCGGCATTCGTGAATCTGGTTAAAATACCGGAAGCCGTGGTCCTCATAGATTCGTCCAAGCGGAAACATCCGGCAGATTCCCGGTCTGAAGGGATGAATCCGGCAGCGCCCCTCCTCGTTTAAAAAGGTGCAGGCCTCCCCCTCTCCGGACATCTTCAGGTTTGGCAGAATTATGCCATCCACCAGATTCAGCTCCACTGACTCCGCCAGCAGCCCCTCAAAGGACAGGCCAAGGCCCGTCTCCAGCCGAAAGACGTCATAGGGATCTAAAACAATGGAACTTCCCATGCCCCGGCAGCAGGCGGAACAGCCGCGGCAGTCGTCACAGCCCACCTTCACCATGTCGCCGCTGCCATACAGTTTCCCATCTGATATCTCTTCCAGGCTGATCTCCCGTTTCATCGGCCGTATTCCCCCTTTACCTATCCTTTTCCGCTCTCCGTAAACAGTTCCGGGCAGCCCGGCTCGTGAATCTGCAGCACGCGCTGATTGCTGCTGCCCCGGAATTTCAGTTTGAGATCGTAAAGCTCCTGGTCGAATTCGCCATCCACCAGGATATCGATGCACGCAAGAAATTCGGGCGTCACCTCGCAGTGTGCCCGTCCCTCCGGCGCCAATAGATCCGTCTCATACGTATAACCGGTGTAGCACCAGATTGTCTTCTCCGGATACAGCTCCTTAAACCGGAGAACCAGAGGCAGAAGCGCCCGCTGGTTCTGCGGCTCCATCGGCTCTCCGCCCAGCAGGGACAGACCGGATATATAGCTTTTTCCACAGGAATCGAGGATCTCCTGTACCGCCTCGTCCGTGAACTCATTTCCATAATTAAAATCCCATGCGATCTCATTAAAACAGCCCCGGCACCGGTGGGTGCAGCCGGACACAAAAAGGCTCGTCCGCACTCCGGTGCCGTTGGCAACGTCGCAATGTTTGATATCGGCGTATTTCATGATATTGTCGCTCCTCAGACTACAGATGAAGCACTCTGGCCTTGATTTCCTTTGTCTTTCCGGCATTCCAGAAATTCTCGCCCAGGTAACCGCAGGTTCTTCTGGTCACGTTCATCTTATCCTTGTCCTTATTATGACACTGCGGGCATTCCCACTCCATGTCCTCATTGATGATGATCTCACCATCGAAGCCGCATTCCTGGCAGTAGTCGGATTTGGTATTGAACTCCGCGTACTGGATATTGTCATAGATGTATTTGACCACGTCTTCCATGGCCTCCAGATTCTTCGCCATGTTCGGAACCTCCACATAAGAGATGGCGCCGCCGGAAGAAATCTTCTGGAACTGGCTCTCAAATGTAAACTTGCTGAACGCGTCGATCTTCTCTCTCACGTCCACGTGGTAGGAATTCGTATAGTAGCCTTTGTCCGTCACATTTTCGATCAGGCCGAAACGCTCTCTGTCGATTTTGGCAAAACGGTAGCAGAGGGACTCAGCCGGAGTTCCGTAAAGGCCGAATCCAAGACCGGTCTCCTCTTTCCAGCACTCAACTGCCTCTTTCATGCGGTTCATAACGCGGAGGGCAAACTCCTCTCCCGCCGGGTCCGTGTGGCTGACCCCTTTCATCAGCTTCGTCATCTCGTAGATACCGATGTATCCTAAAGAGATCGTGGAGTATCCGTCATGAAGCAGCGGATCGATCTTCGCCCCCTTCGGGAGTCTGGCGATCGCTCCGTACTGCCAGTGAATCGGGCTCACATCGGATAATGTGCCTTCCAGTGCCTTATGTCTGCACATAAGCGCCTCGAAGCAGATGGCAAGACGTTCGTCTAATAGCTTCCAGAATACCTCCTCGTCGCCCTTTGCCAGGATTCCGATCTGCGGAAGGTTCAAGCTCACAACGCCCTGATTGAAACGGCCTTCAAACTTATATTCCCCGTTCTCATCCTTCCACGGAGATAAGAAGCTGCGGCAGCCCATACAGCTGAACACATTACCCTCATAGTTTTCCTTCATCTTCTTCGCGGAAATATAATCGGGATACATGCGCTTTGAAGAGCAGCGCACCGCAAGCTTCGTGATGTAATCGTATTTTCCGCCCTTTAAGCAGTTATTCTCGTCCAGAACGTAGATGAGCTTTGGAAATGCCGGTGTCACATAGACGCCCGCCTCATTCTTGATTCCTTCCAGTCTCTGGCGCAGAATCTCTTCCACGATCAGCGCGTTCTCATCGATGTACTCATCCTCGTCGTCCAGGCGAAGGAACAGCGTCACAAACGGCGCCTGGCCGTTGGTCGTCATCAGGGTGTTGATCTGATACTGGATCGTCTGAACGCCTGATTTCAGTTCATCTCTCAGACGAATCCGCGCCATCTTCTCCACCGCCTCGTTATCCAGGCTGTCGCCAAACTCTTCCCGGATCTGTCTGTGGAATTTATTGCTGCTCTTCCTTAAATACTTTCCAAGATGTCTCATATCCACGGACTGGCCGCCATACTGGTTGCTGGCCACCGCCGCGATGATCTGGGTCATAACCGTACAGGCTACCTGAAAGCTCTTGGGGCTCTCGATCATCTTCTCGTTCATCACAGTGCCGTTATCCAGCATGTCCGCGATATTGATGAGACAGCAGTTAAAGATCGGCTGAACAAAGTAATCCGCGTCATGGAAATGAATCGCTCCCTGTTCATGGGCCATGGAAATGCGTTCCGGCAGAAGCATACGCTTCGTCAAATCCCTGGATACCTCTCCGGCGATGTAATCCCTCTGTGTGGATGCCAGAATCGTATTCTTATTGGAATTTTCCTCCGCCAGCTCCTTGTTTTCATTCCGGATCAGCTTCAGGATCGATTCATCCGTCGTGTTCGCTTTTCTCAGAAGCGCCCTCTGATACCGGTAAATCATATATTTTTTCGAGAGAGTGTACTTATTCTGCTTAACCAGGCGGCTCTCAATCATATCCTGAATGCTCTCGACATGGACAACATCCTCACATTCTTTCTCCACATCATCCAGAATTCCGTCAATCAATGCCTCCCCGGCGCGTTCCGCCGCGTCCACTTCCGCATTCGCCTTCTGAATAGCCCTTACAATCTTCTCTCTGTCATAATTTACAATTCTGCCGTCACGTTTCTGTACCTTAATCATCGCTGTCTCCTTATTTCCTTTAATCCATATTCTACTTTATAATACTGCTAAAAAATAACACAGCAGCTGTCAATTTGCCGTGAAATCTTCTACATTTTGCGTATGTAATTATTTCTTCACCATATATAGTGCTTTTCCATTATACAACAGATATGGCAAAAGTAAAGGCCTTTTTCTCTTTTTCTTTCTCTCTAAAGCCCTGAAAAAACACATCAGCGCTCTCCGCAGGCCGTTTCCGGGACATTAATTTTTTTCTCAGCGGAGTCAGTACACAGCCGAAGAACCAGCGGGTGGTGAAAGGATTGCTCCTTCCGCCGCCCGCCGGTTCTCCGGCATAGCCTCCAGTTTTAACGGATAAAGTTTGTCTTAAGCTTCTGCTCCGCTTCCGGCGTCGTGATTCCTGCCGCCTTACCCGCCTCGATGCAGCGAAGCATCCACGCCATATTCTTCCCCAACGTGCGCATGATCTGCAGCCCCTCCAAATCCTGCTCCACGTCCTCCGGCGAATTGCCGTGAACCATGTTCCAGTACTGGGACGATACGACCGGCATCTGGGAAATCGTAAAGTATTTGTTCAGGGTATCGAGCGTAGCCGTCGTTCCCGCGCGCCGTGCAGAGGCCACCGCAGCAGCCGGCTTGAACGCAAAACAGCTTCCCGCGTAGAACAGACGGTCCAGGAAGGAATAGAGGGAGCCGTTAGCCGACGCATAGTAGACCGGAGATCCGACGATCAGTCCATCCGCGTGCTCCATCTTATCCAAAAATGCATTGACCGGATCTCCCTTGAAGACACAGCGGCCCGTCGCGGCGCATTTGCCGCATCCGATACATCCATGAACGGCCTGATTGCCGATATGGACGATCTCCGCCTCGATTCCCTCTTTCGTAAGAGCTCCCGCCACTTCCGTGAGCGCACGGTATGTACAGCCCTTTTCGTGAGGGCTTCCGTTTAACAGCAGTACTTTCATCTTAATCCATCCTTTCTTTTTCAACTGAAAATAAGCATCCCGGCCAGGGTGTGACAGAAAGCATTTTTCCGGCACACCCTAATCTAGTGCCTCCCAGCGGATATCAGGCACTCTATAGTGGCGTATTTGCGCCGGGAGGCACTAGCAGGCCGATGAGATCATCCTTCGTCAGGCTGCCTAACGAGACGGTGCCTTCTGTTATGATCTGTTCCGCCAGATTCTTCTTTGATTCCTGAAGCTTTAAGATATTTTCTTCAATGGTTCCCTTCGTAATCAGCTTAAACACGGTTACCTGCTTTTCCTGGCCGATCCGGTGGGTGCGGTCCGTCGCCTGATTCTGCGCCGCCACGTTCCACCATGGATCGTAATGGATGACCACGTCCGCGGCCGTTAGGTTTAATCCCGTTCCCCCGGCTTTCAGGGAGATCAGGAATACCGGCACGCCGTCGTCCTTAAAGGAGTTGACCATGTGAAGGCGCTCTTCCTTGGGTGTCGCACCCGTCAGAATATAATATGCCATCCCCTCTTTTTTCAGCCGCTTTTCGATGATTTCCAGCATCGATGTAAACTGGGAAAAGAGCAGAATCTTATGGCCTCCCTCCACGCCGTTCCGGATCAGATCGATACACGTCTCGAGCTTGGCGGAGCTGCCGTTATAGTTGCTGTAGCAGAGATGCGGATCGCAGCAGATCTGGCGCAGCTTCGTCAGCTGAGCCAGGATCTGAATCCTGTCAGAGCCGCCGTCTCCGGCCTGCTCCAGCTGCTGTCTGACCTGCCATGCATTGGCGGTGTACAAATCCTTCTGTTCGTTCTCGAAGCCGGAATAGATAACATTCTCCAGCTTATCGGGAAGTTCCTTCAGCACATCCTTCTTTAAGCGGCGCATGATAAACGGACCGATCATACGGTGCAGCCCCTTTAGACAGGCTTCATCCTGATCCCGCACGATGGGAAGCTCATACTCCTTCTTGAATCTCTGATAGGAAAACAGGAAGCCGGGCATGAGGAAGTCAAATATACTCCACAGCTCGCTGAGCCGGTTCTCAATCGGCGTTCCCGTCAGGGCGAATCTCGTTCTGGCATTCACCGATTTAACCGCCTTCGCGCTCTGGGTCGAGGCGTTCTTGATATACTGCGCCTCGTCGATGATCTGAAAACGGAATTCCTTTTCCTCGTAAAAGGCGATATCCCTCTTCAGCAAATCGTAGGAGGTAACTAAGATCTCCCCCTCCGAGGCCGCATTCAGAAGTTCTTCCCGCTCCTGTGCAGTACCGCTTATTGTACGGACTTTCAGGGTCGGTGCGAACTGATGAATCTCATTTTCCCAGTTGTACACCAGGGACGCCGGGCAGATGATCAGCGCGGACGTGTCCGGCTCGCGGTTCCTCTCATCCAGGAGGAGCGCGATAACCTGAATCGTCTTTCCAAGGCCCATGTCATCCGCCAGAATTCCGCCAAACCCGTAGGAATCCAGAGTCTTAAGCCACCGGAAGCCCGTTTTCTGGTATTCTCTCAGAACAGGACGGAGCGTCAGCGGTATCTCAAAATCACTGTCTTCCACGGATTTCATGCCGCGGACCACAGCCTTAAACAGCGCATCGCGGTAAAGCGTAATGCCTGTGCCCTCTTTTAAAATACCATCCAGATAGAGCGCCCGGTATTTGGGAAGACGGATTTTCTGACTCTGTAAATCCGACTTGTTGACTGCGAGGCCCTCCACCAGCTTCGCCACCGTCATCAGGCCGTTATCGTCCAGAGCCAGAAACTCGCCGTTTTTCATGCGGTAGTACCGTTTTTTCTGGCTGTACTCCGAGAGCAGCCTCGTGAGCTCGGCCCCCGACATTCCGTCCGTGTCCACCGTCAGCTCCAGCCAGCTGCCGCTGCTCTTCACACCGATGGAAATCTTCGGAGGCGGAAGAACCTTCAGTTTTTTAAAGGACTCCGACAAATATACCTCACCCTGAGCCATGAACTCGCTCATGCCCTCCGTTAAAAGGCGGTAGATGGCCTCCTCGTCGTCGCGGATCGCCGGATATTCGGTATCGTGTTCCTTGTATTTAAAGTACTTTGTAATCAGCTGGCTGACCCGGAATTCTCCCGGCACATCCCGGCAAACGGTTCTGGGGAGCTTCTCATCCTCCACCGGCTGAAACGAGTATTCCCCATAAGACAGAACCGGCTTTAAGACCAGGTCGTTCGGTCCCTGGCTGTCGAACTCGAATCTCGCTTTCAGTTCCTCCGGCTTGTATGCCTCCAGTTCCACGTCGCCTGCGTCGATCGTACTGTACGCAGCGATCTTTTTCAGCACGCGCTCATAGAAAAGCGGCATATCCTTGTCATTCACTTCCGCCTCACAGTTGGAGCCGAAGCTCTTTATCATCTGCTCCAGGAAGACGTGCAGTGTGGCACTGCATGCTTCGTCACAGCGAAAGATCCGTTCCTTGTCCACCACATAGAGATGGCGCTCTCCCTCAAAGATCAGAAGCCCCTTGTCGATGGATACCAGGATGCCATCCCGTCCCTTCCTTCTGACTTTGACCGCCAGATCGGGATTATGATCCGTCACCGTCACCATTCTCTTGTGGGCACGGTAGTCCTCCAGTTCCAGCGTCTCGCCCATCATCAGGCTGAAGAAGCGGTCCCGGTTGCCCCGGCTCAAATTTAAGCCCCGCAGAGTCGGCAGGTTCGAAAAAGAGCTCTTCTGAAACTGTTCATAGTGCTCACAGTAAGTGTTGACCAGCTCCATGATGAATTCCACCAGCGGCCTGCTCTCCTTTGCAAAGACGGACAGATTGTGGTGGAAGGCCAGGTTCTTCCCATATTCCACCAGTGAACCGCTCTCTACCGCTCTCGTAAACGCCACAAGATCCTTGAGCACATAGAAACGTTCCCGCCCCAGACGGAATTCCAGCTTCACATCGCTCCGGTCCGCAATGATACGGACAGCCAGCTGCACCTGCTTTTCTTCTCCCTCAATAATGATCTGAGCCACTTCCCGGTTGGTGTACTCCCGGATCATGGTTCTGGCCTGCTGGGAGGTGGTGACGGGCCGTCCCGAATTCTCAGCCGCCTTTTCCCGGTACTCCCTGTAGAGCTCCTGACAGTGCGGACACATCCCCTTATAGGAATTTCCCTGCACACAGGAACAAGAGTAGTCATAAACCTGACTACCCTTGATATATAAATTAGCTTTATACTGTTTTCCCTGGTCTTCAACCAGGCCTTTTACGCCCGATTCGCCTTTCCAGAAGGCGCTTGTTGTCATCTGTGATACTTTCATAAGTTTTTCACATCCGTTCACACATTACATACGTTCCGGAGCCTCAATTCCAAGCAGATCGATACAGGCGGTAAGTACATCCTTCGCCAGACTGATCAGACTGAGCCAGGAAGCACGCTGTTTTTCGTTTTCCTCGGCAATGATCTTCGTGTCGTGATAGAACCGGTTGAACGCGTTAGCCAGTTCATATACGTACTGGCAGATCTTATGGGGAGCCAGTTCCAGAAAACTGGTCTCGATCACCTCATTATATTTCGAAAGCTGAAGCATCAAATCTTTTTCCACACCGGAGGCGGCTGGAAGGATATCTCCCGTGCACACGCTCTGCACTTCCAGCTCGGAAGCCTTAGCAAGGATGGACTTGATACGCACAATCGTATACAGGATATAGGGACCTGTGTTTCCCTCAAAGGAGACGAAACGGTCCATATCGAAAATGTAGTCCTTGGAAGCCTGATTCGATAAGTCGCCGTACTTGAGAGCCGCCATACCGACGATCTTCGAGGTCTTTAACGCCTCTTCCTCGGACACGGAGCGGTTCTCCATGATCTTATCATATGCCGCTGTGTCAATATCGGAAATCAGGGTCTCCAGACGCATCACGCCGCCGTCTCTTGTCTTAAACGGCTTGCCGTCCTTTCCATTCATGGTGCCGAAGCCTAAATGGGACATCTTACGCTCTTCCGGTACGAATCCGGCCTTCTTGGCCACGCGGAACACCTGGGTAAAATGAAGCTCCTGACGCTTGTCTGTTATATAAATATACCAGTCCGGGCAGTATTCCTTCTCACGCTCCAGAATGGTTCCCAGATCTGAGGTAGAATAGAGGGCCGCGCCGTCGGATTTGCGGATAATGCAGGGCGGAAGTTCCTTGGAATCGCCAGGCTCGGCGATATCGACCACCAGCGCTCCCTGGCTCTCATACGCCAGCTTCCTGTCTTCCAGTTCCTTAATCAGACCCGGAATATAGTCCTGCGCGTCGCTCTCTCCCTTCCATAAATCGAAGGTTACATTTAAGTTGCCGTAATTCTTCTTTAAATCCGTTACGGAAACATCGATAATATGATTCCAGATCGCACGGTAAGGTGCGTATCCGTTCTGCAGCTTCAGTGTCGCCTCGTGGGCTCGCGCGCTGAATTCCTCGTCTGTCTTAGACTTTGCACTGGCCGCC
>ERZ894229.857-NODE-857-length-18985-cov-10.1269_pt1 | contig 18985 bp, 15 predicted proteins | sample MGYA00380295_ERZ894229 | MGnify/ENA primary metagenome ERZ894229 (study PRJEB32331, sample SAMN06328479) | human gut metagenome | biome: human gut microbiome; feature: stool | host: Homo sapiens | collected 2014-09-17 ... | reverse complement strand
AAAAAAGGGCGCCGGAAGGCGTCTGGTTGGAATAACAGTTTATAAGTTTAACCTGCCTGTCATTCCTGTCTTCTTGCCCGGGACGAATGTGGCGGATAAAATAAATCAAATAGCCTGCTGTAGGGAAAAGGCTGCGTTCGGGTTCCCAAATGAATTCATCGCCGCCTGAAGGCGGCAGAATAAGGAGGTGGCGATTTGAAGAAAAGATATGATTTGGCCGTTGTGGGCGGCGGTTTTTCAGGCTGCGCCGCGGCCATAAGCGCGGCGAGGTGCGGGCTTCGCGTATTGCTGGCAGAACAGGGCAATTCTCTTGGCGGGAGCGCCGTAAACTGTCTCGTGAATCCTTTTATGCCGTACTGGACGCAGAAGGACGGGAAGAGGACGGACCTTTCGGAGGGGCTGTTCGCGGAAATCTGCGGGGAGATGAGAAAGATCAGCCCGCGCGCCATCGACGGGATCACCTTTAATGAAGAATATCTGAAGATCGTCCTGAACCGTATGACGACGGAGGCCGGCGTCGAGCTTCTGTTTCATTCCATGCTCACGGGCGCGTCGGCACAGAAGGGAAGGGTAAGCTCGATTGAAGTCAGAAACAAATCCGGAAGGCTTGATATCTTCGCGGACTATTTTATCGATGCCACAGGGGACGCGGACCTTTCCGTGTCTGCCGGGTTCCCGGTCAGAAAGGGCAGGGAGAGCGACGGCCTGTGTCAGCCCATGACGCTGTGCTTCCGGATCGCGGATGTGGACTGTGAGGCGTATTCCCGGGAATATGCCGGGATCAACGAGCTGTATCAGAAGTTCCGCAGGGAGGGAAAAATAAAGAATCCCCGCGAGGACATTCTCACGTTCCGCATGCTGGTGGGCGGCGTGGTGCATTTCAATTCCACCAGGATCGTAAAAAGGGATCCCACGGACGCGTTCGACCTCACCAGGGCGGAGCTGGAGGCGAGAGAGCAGCTTTTTGAGCTTTATACGTTTCTGCGCGACAATACGGAAGCCTTCAGAAACAGCACTCTGCTTGCAAGCGCTTCCTCCATCGGCGTCCGGGAAAGCCGCATGATAGACGGCGAATATCTCCTTACGGGGAAGGATCTGACAGACTGCGTGAAATTTGAGGATTCCATCGCGCTGGGCAATTATGACATCGATATCCACAATCCGGAAGGGACGGGAACCAGCCATTACTATTTCCCGGAGGGGCAGTATTATACGATCCCCTATCGGGCGCTGATCCCCAGGGGCTCCGAAAATCTTCTGGTCGCCGGAAGGTGCATTTCCGTGGATCATGAGGCCCAGGCGTCCATCCGGATCATGCCCACCGTCTGCTGCCTCGGAGAAGCCGCGGGCTGCGCGGCGGGACTTGCGGCTTCCGCGGGCTGCAGCGTGCGGGACGTAGATGTGGACCGGCTGCATGAGCTGCTTGCCCGAAACAACGCCCGGTTTTAAAGGAAAAAGAAGCGGCCGCACGATATTGCTATTTCCTGTCATTCTTCTCTTCTTGCCGGAGGCGGCCGCGTAACATAAAATAAACGCATACATCAGTTCAGCCAAGATGCAGATGTACGGAAAGCATTCATCGGACAATGGAGGAAAGGGGTAAATTTATGAAAAAAGTACGGCTTGCAAAAAGTCTGGGAAGCATGTTCCTCGCGGGAGTTCTGACGGTTTCCTGCCTGGGCTGCGGAAATACCGCGCAGAAACAGGAGGCGGCTCCTGCCGCTTCTGCGGAAAGCGCCGCAGAAGAGACGGCTGCGGCGGAAACCGGAGAGACGGCCGCTGCACAAACCGGAGAGACGGCAGAAGAGGATCAGACTCCTGTGGAGATCACCATAGGCGGATGGGCGGATAAGGACACCAATCCGGAGGAATATGAGGCAATGGAAACGGTAAAGGCCGCGTTTCAGGAAAAATATCCCTGGATCACGGTGAAGGAGGATACCTGGGGCTACAGCGTGGACACCTTCCTTCCCAAGGCGGCGGCCAATCAGCTTCCGGATCTTTTCGACGTATATCCGACAGAGATCAGCAAGATCGTGAACGCGGGCTATGCCGCCGACCTGACGGAGATGATGGACAAATACGGCTATACGGACGCGCTGCAGGACAACGTGCGGGATATGGTGACGGTGGACGGGAAGATCTACTTCGTGCCGGAATATATGTACACCCTCGGCCTTGTGGCGAATTCGGCGATCTTTGAAGAGGCGGGCGAGCTGAACGAGGACGGGACGATCCCCTGGCCCGATACCTGGGAGGAGCTGGGAGAGCTGGCCGGAAGAATCAAGGAAAAGACCGGAAAGATCGGCTTCCAGATGCCTACCATGAACAATACCGGCGGCTGGCTTTTCACCAATATCGCATGGTCCTACGGAGCGGAATTCGTGAAGCAGGAGGACGGGAAATGGGTCGCAGCCTTCAACAGCGAGGAATGCGCCCAGGCCCTGCAGCTGGTGAGCGATCTGAAGTGGAAGTACAACGCCCTGTCTGACAACCTCTTTGTGGACAGCAACGAATATTACAGCACCTACGGTTCCGAGCAGGTGGCGATGATGATCGGGGATATGAGCTATTCCAATATGGAGTGGTACATCGATCAGTACCAGATGGACGGAACGCACATGGCGCTTGGAAAGATGCCCGGAGGCCCTGCGGGACGCTATGCCCTCACAGGCGGTGCGGTATATATGATCCCTTCCAGCGTGGACCCGGCAAAATACGATGCGCTTTTCAAATGGCTTGATTTCAACGGCGCGGGCCCCGAGATGACGGAGGAAGCGGAAGCGAATTACGAATCCACGCTTCAGCGTCAGGCGGAAAAGGGAGTGCCGATCCTGGATCAGCTCTGGTTCAATATCTGGAAGAGCGGCGACGCCTATGACAAGGAGACGGCGCTGCACCAGGAATACGCGACGGCGGATATGAAAAATTTTGACAGCTATCTGGACTTCAGCGATGTGAATATTCATGCGGAGCCGGAAGTATGCGCGCAGGAGCTGTACGGCATTCTGGATAACTGCATCCAGCAGGTGCTGCAGGATCAGAACGCGGATATCCCGTCCATTCTGGAAAAAGCGGCAAACGATTACCAGATCAATTATCTGGATAATGAAAACTGAAAACCAACAGGCGGGGCAGGCAGGTTCGCTCGTGCAGGCGTACCTGCCTGTTTTTTAAGAAGACAGGGAATATCATGAAAAAACAACGAAAGATGAAAAAAAATCTGAGCGGCTGGATTCTGTTCCTGCCCTTTCTTGTATGTATTACCTATACGCTCTGGATGCCGACGGTACAGGGAATCATCTGGTCCTTTTTTGATATGCAGGGCTATACGCCGACCGGCTTCGCGGGGCTGAAAAATTACAGGATCATTCTGAAGGATACCGGTTTTCTGCGGACACTTCTGAATACCCTTCTCTATGTGTTCTGGTCTCTGATCATCGGATACTGGGTTCCCTTCGTGCTGGCGGTGATGCTGAACGAGGTGCTGCGGGGAAAGAGCTTCTTCCGCTTCGCCATGTATCTGCCGAGCATGGCGCCCGGCATAGCGATCTCCATGCTCTGGTATTATATGTATTATCCGAACGGAAGCGGCCTTTTGAACATGCTGCTCGGCTGGTTCGGCATAGAACCCCAGGTATGGCTGCAGAACGCCAATATGACGATCCCCCTGATCCTGATCTCCTCAACCTGGAAATCCATGGGAGGGACGTTGCTTTTGTACCTCGCCGCACTGCAGGGAGTGAACCGGGAGCTTTACGAGGCCGCCCTGATGGACGGGGCCGGCATATGGAAGAGGATCCGCTATGTAATGCTTCCCGAGGTATCGGGCATCCTGCTGTTAAATCTGGTCAGACAGATCATTTCCGTTTTCCAGATCATGGAGGAGCCGCTCGTCATGACAGGCGGAGGGCCGAACAACGCGTCCATGTCTCTGGGGCTTCTGGCCTACCGCAACGCCTTCCAGTATTTCAAGATCGGAAACGCCCTTGCGGTAAATGTGATCATGTTCCTGCTGCTGGTCGTGCTGACGCTGTTCTATTTTAAGCTGGAAAAGAAGATCAACGCGGAGAATTAGGAAAGGGGAAGAGTGTTTTGAAAAAAGGGAATGAAAACCGGACAAGCATTATCCTGGATGTGGAAATGCGCCAGAAAAAAGCGAAAATCATACAGGCTTTTCTGGTGATCTTTTTTATCATCGTCAGCATGGCATTCTTTCTGCCGATCCTGTGGATGATGATTTCCTCCTTCAAGGGAACGCAGGAATTCATGCAGGTGCCGCCCACGCTCCTTCCGGAGCATTTTGACCTGGGCAAGATCGGGCGCGTCTGGGTAAAGGGAAAGCTGAGCAGGACCTATCTGGTCACCTTCGTGATGGTGGCCGGGGACGTGGCGTTTTCCCTGTTCTGCTGCGGACTGGGCGGCTATGTGCTCTCCCGCCTGAAGCCCGCCGGAACGAAGGCGGCGCTGGCGGTGGTTTTATGGTCCATGATGATGCCCAGCAACCTGGGCATGGTGCCGCTGTTTATTAACCTGACGAATGGAATCTTCGGGATCAGCATGATGGATACCTACCTTCCGCTCTGGATCATGCAGGGAGGAAACGCGTTTAATACGCTTCTGTTTAAGAGCTTTTTCGACGGGATCTCCAAAACCTATCTGGAAGCGGCGCGCGTGGACGGCGGCTCCGAGCTGACCATCTTCTGGAAGATCATCATGCCGTTAAGCAAGCCGGTATTCATGTCCGTCGCGATCTTCACGGTCGTCGGAGGGTGGGGATCCTTCCTCTGGCCCTCTCTGATCCTGAAAAATACGGAGCTGCATCCCATCGGACTGGCGCTTCTGAACATGGAAAAGACGCTTCCCATCGACGAATACCTGATGCTTCTGATCTTCGCGATCGTGCCGCCCATTCTATTTTTCATCCTGTTCCAGAAATACATCATGGAGGGCGTTTCCGTGGGAGGCATTAAGGGATAAGGGTATCCTGAAGCAGAGGATTGGACTGAAAATGAAGGGGATTATTTTTGACAAGGACGGGACTTTATTAAAATTTGACAGTTTCTGGAGGCCGGTAACGGAGCATGCCGTCGAGTATATTTTGAGAGAAAGGAAAGCCCCTCCCGGAATGAAAGACAGGATGATGGAGGCCGCAGGGTTGGACAGCGGCATATGCGGGCTGATATACCGGGGCACATATGCTCAGCTCTCGGAAGCCTTTCAAAATGTTCTGGAAGAAGGCGGGATGGATGCGGACAGGATGGACGAATTGACGCTGGAGGCATTTCGCAACAGCATGGAGGCGGGTAAGATCATTCCCGCATGTGCGGATATGGATGAGGTATTTCGCAGGCTGAAAGAAAGCGGCGTCAGGATATTTTTGGTCACAACGGACTGCCGTGAGATAACCGGCAGATGTCTTGACGAGCTGAAAATAAGGCAGTATTTTGATGAAATATATACGGATGATGGCAAAGGACATCCCAAACCGGATCCCTATTTCATCCAGGAGATTATAAAGAAATACGGCATGAAAAAAGAAGAGCTGGTTATGGCAGGAGATACCGTAACGGACATGGAATTTGCCAGGAACGGAGGAATAAAGGCGATCGGAGTGGCCGATAAGGAAGCGGACAGACGGATCCTGAAGCGATATACGGAAACGGTGATCGATAACATTGGATATTTACCGGAAATCAGAGAAAGGGAATCGCGGGAGAAAGGAAAATCAACATAGAGGACATGCTTATGAAGGATATCACATATCTTACGGATCATTACCAGGAAAAGATCGATGCGATCAACAAATTTCAGGCGCCTTTAAATTTTCTTTTTATAACCGATCCGCATAACAGGATGAATGAGTTTTCTGTGAGGGAGGGAAGGGTCAGGGGTATGACTGAATATGAACATGCTGTTGATGCGGCAGGCTCCATCCAGTATATCCTTGACAGGTGCCCGGACATCCGTATGGTTATCAACGGGGGAGATATCGGCAATGATTACCATCCGGATCCGGAAGTCATTCGGAAGAGCCAGAGAGAATATATGGACGCCCTGTACGCCCTGTCCGTGCCGGTTTACAGCTGCGTGGGGAATCATGACAACGCTCTGGGAAATTGTACGGATGAGGGATGGGATAACAGGAAATATGTGATCCTGCCGGAGGAAATGCACGATATCTGCATGAAATATGCCCCCGGCCGGGACAATTATTACTATATCGATCCGGCGGGCTGCGGTTTCCGATTCGTATTTCTGGATGTGAGCGACGGGGATTACAGACAGGATCAAAACGGACAGTATCAGGGATGGATGTACGCCGTATCGGACAGGCAGGCCGGATGGTTTGAGAAAGAGGCGCTTCATACGGACAGATATGTGATCGTAGTCTGTCACGGGCCGGTCTGCAATCAGGGAATATACGGTTCGGAGGGATATCCTGCAGGGATCAAGCCATATTATGATCTGATAAACGGGCCGAGGCTTCATGCTGCGATGAAGAAAGCAGGAAATGTTGTCTGCCATATAGCGGGACACGTCCATTATGACAACCTGCTCTATGACGATGGTATTCTGACGGTTACAACGCAGTCGGCATGCGCATGGGCATGGTGTCCGTCCTGTCCGGAACGGAAGGTCGGAACGATCACGGAAACAGCGTTTGATGTATTCTCAATAAAGGGGGATACCGTGAAAATCACCCGGTTCGGCGCGGGATATGACCGGATGGGCGCTCTTCCCAGGATGGGACAGACGGGAAGATGAAGCGGGGAAAGGAAATAGCCCGTCAGGAAAGCAATGTAACCTTTCGATTATCGGGATACATGATACCAGCCGTTATTTCCATGGTCATCGTCGGAACAAATGCCAACATTGACGGGCTGTTTATCGGAAGGATCATGGGAGACGACGGCCTTGCGGCAATCAATATCGTATGGCCGATCGTGGCCCTGACCGCGGCGCTCGGCACGGGAATAGGGATGGGCGGTTCCGTTCTTCTGAACGACTTGAGGGGAAAAGGGGAAAACAGGCAGGCCGAAATCATTAAAAACACAACGCTGCTGCTGCTTCCTGTCGCCGGGATTATAACGTCTTTCTTCCTCCTGTTTTTATATACGCCATTGCTGAAGGGGATGGGGGCAGAGGGAAATGTTCTTTTCTTATCGGAGCAATACGCCGTTATGATATCAGCGGGCGCTTCCGTACAGATATGCGGAGCCGGGATAGTCGTTATCCTGAGAAATGATCGGAATCCTGTGCTTGGCATGTTCTATTCTTTTGCGGGTGTCGCGCTGCACATCCTGTTGGACATTTTTCTTGTGGATCCGCTGGGGATGTATGGTGTGGCGGCGGCGACGGTCCTGTCACAGTTTGCTGTAGCGGCAGGAGGCTTTTTTTCAGTCAGGAAGGAGCGGGATGCAAAGCCGGACCGGCATCTGATTTCGGAAATTATCAGAAACAGCGCTGCACCTTTCGGGATCAACTTTGTTCCTTCTCTGGTTCTGATGTTTACAAATTATGCCGCATTGCATACAGGCGGAGAAGCCGGCGTGGCGGCGTATGCCGTGATGAGTTATGCGGTATATACATTTGACTACATTTTTCAGGGAGTATGCGACGGGATACAGCCGGTCATAAGCTACTGTACCGGTTCCGGCGATGAAAGACAGAAAAAACACGCGATGAAAACCGCATTGCTTATCCTTTTCATTCTATCGGCGGCATTTGCAGCGTTGACGCCTTTATGGATTACAGTCATGCCGGTACTGTTTCATGTGTCCGATGCTGCCGGGAAGATGATGAAAAGCGGATTTATGATATACTCGGCATCCTATCTTTTAAAAGCCGTGGTGAAGTATGTCTGCTCCTGTTGTTATGCTTCTGGCAGGGCCGGGATATCCAATGTACTGGTATATCTGGATCCACTGTTGTTTACGCCGGTTTCCCTGATTGCCTTTTCTTCCTGTATGGGAATGAACGGAGTATGGATAGCAATGCCGGCGTCTCAGGCATTTTTGGCGGTGGCAGGAATTGCTGTATTCGCAAAAGGCAGAAAGTAAGGATGCGGACAGGATAAGCGTTATTTTCCCTTATTGTTTTTATAGAAAGTTCACTTGTGCGTCAGTAGACCATGTTTTATAATGAAAACAGTTTTAAGGAAGCCTGGGATATGCCTGCCGTATGGCAGCGGAAAGGAACGCAAATGAACGATTTTGAAAATAGAGAAGACGAAAATAAAAAGGAAATGACTTCCGGGACGGATGAGGGCGGAAAAGTGCAGGAGACTTCCGAAACTGATCCGGAGAAAGAAAAGTCGGCGGAAGACAATGGGAAAAGCGCGGATAAGGACGGCAGAAAGACGGACGATAAGGAATCGAAATACGAGGACGTGTGCTTCATCTGCCGCAGGCCGGAAAGCAAGGCGGGGAAGATGTACCACCTTCCCAACAATATCTGCGTCTGCGATGACTGCATGCACCGCACCATGGATGCGGTGAGCCAGTATGATTATCAGGGGCTTCTGAACAATCCTCAGCTCATGAACATGCTCAACAACATGAATAAGGATGGAAAATACCCCAACATCAGCTTTGTAAACCTGTCTGATCTGCAGGGAACCGGCGGAATTCCGAACAAACAGAAGATCAAAAAGAAGGCGAAGGATAAGGAAAAGGCTCAGGAGCCGGTTTTTGACATTAAAAATATTCCCGCCCCGCACAAGATCAAGGCCAGCCTGGACGAGTACGTGATCGGTCAGGAGAAGGCGAAAAAGATCATTTCCGTGGCGGTTTATAATCACTATAAGCGTGTAGCGACAAACACCATGGACGATATTGAGATTGAAAAGTCCAACATCCTCATGATCGGGCCCACCGGTTCCGGAAAAACCTATCTGGTGAAGACCCTCGCAAGGCTTCTGGATGTGCCGCTTGCCATTGCGGACGCCACCAGTCTGACGGAGGCGGGATACATCGGAGACGATATTGAAAGCGTGGTTTCCAAACTGCTCGCCGCCGCGGACAACGACGTGGAGCGGGCGGAAAAAGGCATTATCTTCATAGATGAGATTGATAAGATCGCGAAGAAGAAAAATACCACATCCCGGGACGTGAGCGGGGAATCCGTGCAGCAGGGAATGCTCAAGCTGCTGGAGGGCAGCGAGGTGGAGGTTCCGGTCGGTGCCAACAGCAAAAATGCCATGGTGCCGCTGGCCACGGTGAACACGAAAAACATTCTGTTCATCTGCGGAGGCGCGTTCCCGGACCTGGAGAATGTGATCAAGCAGCGTCTGACAAAGCAGTCCACCATGGGCTTCGGCGGAGAGCTGAAGGACAAATATGACAAGGATCCGGACATCCTTTCGAAGGTGACGGTGGAGGATCTGAGAAACTTCGGCATGATTCCGGAATTCCTGGGCAGGCTGCCCATCATCTGTACCCTGCAGGGGCTGACGAAGGAAATGCTCATCCGGATTCTGAAGGAGCCCAAAAACGCGATTCTCAAGCAGTACCACAAGCTGCTGGCTCTGGACGAGGTGGATCTGGAATTTGACGACGGCGCGCTGGAGGCGATCGCGGAAAAGGCCATGAAAAAGGATACGGGGGCCAGAGCGCTCCGGGCTATTATAGAGGATTTCATGCTGGATATCATGTACGAGATTCCGAAGGACGACAACATCGGCCGGGTGACAATCACAAAGGACTACATCGAAGGAACAGGCGGTCCCATGATCGAGATCCGGGGGGCGGGTTACGCGCTGCCGGAGCATACGGCCTCCGCAGGAAGCTGAAAAATGGGGCGCTCTGAAGAGGGCGCCGGCCGTAGCGGGAAAAACGGGCAGAAATGGTTCGTATGGCCAGGCGGCTCAAAAGAAGCACCAAAAACGGGAAAGCGTCATATATATGTAAAAAACGGGAGCGCCCGTTATGACTTGCAGGGATATGATCCTTTCTGAGGAGTTTCAGGATTTTCTCACCTATTATATTTTACCGGAAGGCACGCTGGAGGAGGAAGTTTCCAGTGATGCCTTCTGTTTGGTGCCGGTGAGCGGCAGGCTCTGGTCGGTTTATTTTAACCGGCAGAACCTGCCGCCGCTTTCTTTTTCCAGATATCAGTACCGTTACGTGACGGAGCTGTATGGCCTTGCGGATGAATTTGTATGGAGTGCGCAGGGGCAGAGCTTTGATCCACAGCCGCTGAATGCGAGCGGAATCACGGAATTGCAGAGGGCACCTCTCTTTCTGACGGGCAGAAATGTGGTGATCGGATTCGCGGATACGGGGATCGACTATCGAAATCCGGTATTCCGGCGTCAGGATGGAAGCAGCCGGATTCTGGCGATCTGGGATCAGACCGATCAGACGGGAACAGCACCGGAGGGCTTCTACTATGGCAGCGAATACACAAGGGAACAGATCAATGAAGCGCTTTCCCTGGAAAATCCTCTGGAAGCGGTGCCTGTTACGGACGATAACGGACATGGGACGAGAATGGCTTCCGCCGCTGCGGGCAGTGCCGTAAACGATGGGCTTGATTTCCTGGGAGCGGCGCCGGAGGCAGATATCGTGGTTGTGAAGCTGAAGCAGGCCAAACAGTATCTGCTGGATTTTTATCTGATTCCAGAGGGCGTACCCGCCTATGAGTCCAATGATATTGTCCTTGCGGTCAAATACCTGAATTCCTTTGCCGTTCCCTTTGCCCGGCCGGTCTGTATCTGTCTGGGAATCGGCAGGAGCTTCGGAGATCATATGGCGAATTCTGCGCTTTCCCGTTACCTTTCCGAGGTGAGCTCCGACATCAACCGGGTGGTGGTGGTTTCTGGAGGAAACGAGGGAAATACGGCTCACCATTACGCGGGTACCGTGACGGAGAGGGAATCGGAGGAAATCGAACTGCGTGTGGGAGAAGGAACGAGGGGCTTTCTGATGGAGATCTGGGGAAATCTGCCGTCGTATTTTGCCGTTAAGGTCCGCTCTCCCGGCGGGGAAGAGATCCCGGTCATCAGCAGCAGGCTGGAGCAGGAGGTGGAGTACTCCTTTGTCTATGGCAGGAGCAGAATCCGGATTGATTATCGGCTAAACGATCTGGCCACAGGGAGCGAGGTGGCGGTGGTCCGCCTGGAGGAGCCTGCGGCGGGCGTCTGGACCTTTCAGCTGGTACAGGAGTCAGCGGGCTATGGAGCTTTTCATATGTGGCTTCCTATCCGTCAGTTTGTGGATGGCAGCGTGGAGTTTCTGCGCCCCAATCCGGATTCAACGCTGACCGCTCCCGCCTATGCGGAGGATGTTCTGGGAGTATCCGCCTATAACAGCAGGAACAACAGCTTTTATGTGAATTCCGGAAGGGGATTTGCCCTGGACGGCAGGATTAAGCCGGAGCTTGCGGCCCCCGGCGTGGATCTTTCTGTCGCATCCGGGATGCTGCGGGGCAGTACGGTCGTCGCTTCGGCCTCCGGCACCTCCCTTGCGGCCGCTGTCATGTCGGGCGCATGCGCTCAGTTTCTGCAATGGTGCGTGCAGGATGGCAACTATCCCGATATCAACGGTACCAGCCTGATCAATTTTTTTGTGCGCGGAGCGGCGAGGGATGCGTCGCAGAGCTACCCGAACAGGACTTTTGGATTTGGCCGGATGGATATGGTGGGCGTGTTTGACTGGATTGCCGGGATTGGGAGGGGATAGAGGGAGATGAAACAAAAAATTTGTGCCTGAATGGTGAAAAAATTTGATGCTTGACATCTTCTGGTCAGGTATGGTAATCTGTTAACAATTTAAAACACCAAACCGTTGAAGCGGAGATAACGGCAATGATGCCTTTACAGAGAGCCTGCGGCGCTGAGAGTCAGGTGAGAAACAAGTTGTCAAATGGACCGCTGAGGGTGCAGTCAAATGTGAGATAATTGCCCGGCAATTTATCCGGAAGGTTATTGTTCACAGAGTATTCTGCAACGTGAGGGCATACGTCAGTTGCCGGGGATATGAAGGTATCCCGCTAAGCGCACAGGGTCATTCCTGTGAATTCAAGGTGGCACCGCGGATTTTATACTTTTGTATGATTCGTCCTTGACAGATAAGATTATCTGTCAGGGGCGTTTTTTTGTGCGATAGGCCCGGCAAGCGGCCGTCATGCTTGCATGAACGGCCATTTGCCGGGCAAGTACAGCGAGCGGCATTTATGCCGTGAGCTGTGCGTATCGCGTAATCGGATAGGGAAGGAACTTCCCCTATCCGATTTTGAAAGCCCTGGCAAGCGGCTGTGCGGATGGCGTGCTTGCACGACCAGCCGCACAGACATTTGCCAGGCAAGACGACATGAACAGGAAGGGCGAAGCCCGGACTGTGAATGTCGTCTGCGATTGCAGTGTGCCTCCGGCACACCGCAATCGGCTTTCAAACAAACGTAGCGGCTGCCAAAACCCCGGCAGACGGCTGTTTTGAAACGGAGGAAGGATATGGCGATGAATTTTTTACCGGAAATGAGTGAGATCAGAAAGATAGCTGCAGAAGGAAAATACCGGGTGCTTCCGGTCTCCTGCGAAATCCTGTCGGATATCTGCACGCCCATCGAGGCGCTTGATATTCTGAAAAATGTGTCGGCCCACTGCTATCTGCTGGAGTCAGCGAAGCAGGATGAGACATGGGGACGCTATACCTTCCTGGGATTTGATCCCAGACTTGAGATCACCTGCAGAGATGGTGAAATGAAGGCGGGAAGCATCCGTTTTCACACGGAGAACCCTTCCGGCTATATCAGGCAGGTGCTTGCGGACTACAGAAGTCCCAGGTTTCCCTACCTGCCGCCCTTTACCGGAGGGCTTGTGGGATATTTTTCCTACGACTATCTGGGATACAGCGAGCCGGCTGTGAGGACCGGAGCGGAGGATACGGAACGATTCAGGGACGTGGATCTGATGCTTTTTGATAAGGTGATCGCTTTTGACAATTTCCGGCAGAAGATCATCCTGATTGCAAACATGCAGCTGGATGAGGGGGAGACGGCCTACAACCGGGCGGTCATGGAGCTTAAGCAGCTTGCAGGACTGCTTAAGACAGGAAAAAAGAAGCGTGAGCCGGGAGGCCATCTTCTTGGCGAGGTGAAGCCCCTGTTTGAAAAACAGGAGTTCTGCCGGATGGTGGAGGCGGCGAAAAGCCATATCCGGGAAGGAGATATTTTTCAGATCGTCCTTTCCAACCGGCTGGAAGCGCCGTTTGAAGGCAGCCTGTTCAATACCTACCGGATCCTGCGAACCATGAATCCGTCGCCGTATATGTTTTATTTTTCCGGAACGGATGTGGAGGTGGCCGGGGCTTCTCCGGAAACGCTGGTGAAGCTTGAGGACGGCGTGCTCCATACCTTCCCTCTGGCGGGAACCAGACCGAGGGGAGGGACGCCGGAGGAGGATGAGAAGCTGGAAGCAGAGCTTCTTTCCGATGAAAAGGAGCTTGCGGAGCACAACATGCTGGTGGATCTTGGCAGAAATGATCTGGGAAAGGTGAGCGAGTTCGGAAGCGTGCAGGTGGAGAAGCTGCACAGTGTGGAACGTTTTTCCCATGTGATGCACATCGGCTCCACGGTTCGTGGAAAGCTCAGGGAAGGATGCGACGCGCTGGATGCACTGGAGGCGGTGCTTCCCGCGGGAACCCTGTCCGGCGCGCCGAAGATCCGGGCCTGTCAGCTGATCGGGGAGCTGGAAAACAACAAGCGGGGCATTTATGGCGGGGCCATCGGATATATTGATTTTGCGGGAAACATGGATACCTGTATCGCCATCCGGATCGCTTATAAAAAGGGCGGGAAGGTGTTTGTGAGAAGCGGAGCCGGGATCGTTGCGGATTCCGTTCCGGAGAAGGAATATGAGGAATGCATCAACAAGGCGAAGGCGGTGGTGAACGCCATGAAGCGGGCAAAGGAGGCGGACCTGTGATTTTACTCATTGACAGCTATGACAGTTTTTCCTACAACCTCTATCAGCTCATCGGAGAAATTGAGCCGGACATCCGGGTGATCCGAAATGACGAGTTCACGGTGGAGGAGATTGAAAAGATGAATCCGGCGCGCATCATTCTTTCGCCCGGTCCCGGAAGGCCGGAGGACGCGGGAATCCTGATGGAAACGGTGCAGAAGCTGGGAGAAAAGATTCCCATCCTGGGCGTCTGTCTGGGGCATCAGGCGATCTGCGCGGCCTTCGGGGCGACCGTGGGATATGCGAAACGCCTGATGCACGGAAAGCAGTCGGCCGCCGTTCTGGACGGGGACTGTCCGCTGTTTGCGGGCTGCCGTGAAAGGGCGCCGGTGGCGCGTTATCACTCCCTGGCGGCGAATGCGGCCACCCTGCCGGAGGAGCTGAAGATCACGGCCGCCACCGACGACGGCGAGGTGATGGCGGTGCAGCACAGAAAATATCCCATTTACGGCGTGCAGTTTCATCCGGAATCGATCCTGACGCCGGACGGGAAGCGGATGCTTGAAAATTTTATCGGAATAGACTGAAACAAATGCCGCCTGACGGCGGCGGAAGGAGTGGGGCACGAACGGGGTTCGTGCCGAAGAACGGCTGGACGCCGTTCTTCTATGAATAGAATGCCGCCTGACGGCGGCGGAAGGAGAGGAAATGATTAAGGAAGCAATCGTAAAAATCGTGAACAAAGAGGACCTGAGCTATGACGAGGCTTATGCGGTGATGAATGAGATCATGAGCGGGGAGACTTCGCAGACGCAGAACGCGGCCTTTCTTGCGGCGCTTTCCACCAAGAGCGCCAGGGCGGAGACGACGGATGAGATCGCCGGGTGCGCGGCGGCCATGCGGGACCATGCCATCCGGGTGGATACGGGGATGGATGTGTTCGAAATCGTGGGAACCGGCGGAGACAACGCCCACAGCTTCAACATTTCCACCACCTCCGCGCTGGTGGCCGCGGCGGGCGGCATGAAGGTGGCAAAGCACGGAAACCGGGCGGCCTCCTCCCGGTGCGGAACGGCGGACTGTCTGGAGGCGCTGGGCGTGAACATCCGGCAGAGTCCGGCGCGCTGCATGGAACTGCTGAAGGAGGTTGGCATGTGCTTTTTCTTCGCGCAGGAGTATCACACCTCCATGCGGTATGTGGCGGGCATCCGGAAGGAGCTGGGTTTCCGTACCGTATTCAATATCCTGGGTCCGCTGACCAATCCGGGAACGCCCTCCATGCAGCTTCTCGGCGTGTATGACGATTATCTGGTGGAGCCGCTGGCGCAGGTTCTCATCAACCTGGGCGTCCGCCGCGGCATGGTGGTCTACGGGCAGGAAAAGCTGGATGAAATCTCCGTAACCGCCCCCACCTCTGTCTGTGAGATCAAGGACGGATGGTTCAAATCCTATGTGATCACGCCGGAGGAGTTCGGAATCGAGCGCTGCAGCCGGGAGGATCTTCTGGGAGGAACGCCGGAGGAAAACGCGAAAATCACCCTTGCCATTCTGAATGGGGAAAAGGGGCATAAGAGGGACGCGGTGCTGATGAACGCGGGCGCTTCCCTTTACATCGGCGGAAAGGCGGAGAGCCTTCGGGAAGGAATCGCCCTTGCCGGTGAGCTGATCGATTCAGGGAAGGCGCTTGCGGTTCTTCAGAAGCTGATCAAAGTCAGCAACCGGAAGGAGGAACAGGCATGAGGGAAGGGGAAACCATCCTTGACCGGCTTGCAGAGCATGCGCGGGAACGTGTCCGTGTAGCACGGACACAGATCCCTCTGGAAGAAATCAGGCGGCAGGCGCTGTCTCTTCCCGCCGGTGGCTTTCCCTTTGAAGAAGCGCTGAAAAAAACCGGCCTTTCCTTCATCTGCGAATGCAAGAAGGCATCCCCCTCAAAGGGAATTATCGCGGAAGAGTTTCCTTATCTGCAGATCGCCCGGGAGTACGAGGCGGCAGGGGCGGACTGTATCTCGGTACTCACCGAACCGAAATGGTTTCTGGGAAGAGACAGGTATCTGAAGGAAATTGCGGAGGAAGTTTCCATTCCCTGCCTGCGGAAGGATTTCACCGTGGATGAATACATGATCTATGAAGCGAAAATTCTGGGCGCTTCCGCTGTGCTTCTGATCTGTTCCATCCTTTCACAGAGACAGCTTTCGGAATACCTTTCTCTGTGCGATGAGCTGGGACTCTCGGCTCTGGTGGAGGCCCACGATGAAGCGGAGGTGGAGCTGGCTGGGAGAGCAGGGGCCAGGATCATCGGCGTTAATAACAGGAACCTGAAGGATTTCTCCGTGGATGCGGGGAACAGCCTCCGCCTGCGGGAGAGAATTCCGGAGGGCGTGCTGTTTGTTTCCGAAAGCGGCGTGCAGAGCGCGGAAGACGTCAGAAGGCTCCGGAAAGCCGGAGCGGATGCGGTGCTGGTGGGAGAAGCGCTGATGCGCGCGCCCGATAAGAAAAAGAAGCTGGCGGAGCTGAGAGGACTGGCGTGAGGGAAACCGTGGCTTACTCTTTGGCATGGAGGAAATGATGACAAAAATGAAATTCTGCGGCCTGTCCAGGCCCTGCGACATTGAGGCCGCCAATGAACTGAAGCCCGAATACATCGGTTTTGTGTTTGCCGGAACCAGCAGGCGGTATGTGCCGCCGGAGCGGGCGGAAGAGCTGAAGGCGCTTCTTCTGCCGGAAATCAGCGCGGTTGGTGTGTTTGTAAATGAGGAGCCGGAGCGGATTGCGGAGTTTGCGTACCGCGGAATTATCGACCTCATCCAGCTTCACGGAACGGAGGATGAGGCCTGTATCCGGCAGGTGCAGACGCTCACGGGCCGTCCGGTCATCAAGGCCTTTTCCATTGCGGGAGAGCGGGATGTGGAAGCGGCAAATGAAAGCTGCGCGGATTATGTACTCCTGGATGCAGGAAAGGGCGGAACTGGAACCCGGTTTGACTGGAGCCTGCTTTCCGGGATGAGACGGCCGTTCTTCCTGGCGGGCGGACTGGATATGGAAAACGCGGCGGAGGCGGTCAGAAGATTTCACCCCTATGCGTTGGACGTCAGCTCCGGAATCGAGACGGACGGCATGAAGGATAAAAAGAAAATGGCGGCGTTTGCGGCCGCAGTAAGGAAGGCGGAATCGCTCCGCGATTCTTCTCCTGAATAGAGTGCGGCCGAATGCCGCAGGAAAAGAGGCGCGGAAATCGGCAAGGCCGATTTCCTGGAAGAATCGCTTCGCGATTCTTCTCCTGAATTTAAATGCGGCCGTTCGGCCGCGGAAAAGAGGAAGTATGACAAATCCAAATGGAAGGTTCGGTATCTACGGAGGGCAGTACATTCCGGAGACGCTGATGAATGCGGTGATCGAGCTGGAAGAAGCATATAACAGATATAAAAACGATCCGGAATTCAACAGGGAGCTCACAACGCTTTTTAACGAATATGCGGGAAGGCCGTCACGGCTCTATTTTGCGGAAAAAATGACGAAGGACCTTGGCGGCGCGAAAATCTATCTCAAACGGGAGGATCTGAACCATACCGGAGCGCACAAGATCAACAACGTGTTGGGACAGGCGCTTCTTGCAAAAAAAATGGGAAAGACCCGTCTGATTGCGGAAACGGGCGCAGGCCAGCACGGGGTGGCAACGGCCACGGCGGCAGCGCTGATGGGAATGGAGTGCGTGGTTTTCATGGGAGAGGAGGATACCAGAAGGCAGGCCCTCAATGTCTACCGCATGCGTCTGCTCGGAGCCGAAGTCATCCCGGTAAGGACCGGGACGGCCACGCTGAAGGACGCGGTTTCGGAAGCCATGCGCGAGTGGACCTCCCGGATCAGCGACACCCACTACTGCCTCGGTTCGGTGATGGGGCCTCACCCTTTCCCCACCATCGTGCGGGATTTTCAGGCGGTGATCTCGAAGGAAATCAAAGAGCAGCTCATGGAAAAGGAGGGACGGCTTCCCGACGCGGTGATCGCCTGCGTGGGCGGAGGCTCCAACGCCATCGGCAGCTTCTATCATTTCATTGAGAATCCTTCGGTGCGGCTGATCGGTGCGGAAGCGGCGGGAAGAGGAATCGAGACCTTTGAAACGGCCGCCACCATGAATACGGGCCGGGTGGGCATTTTTCACGGGATGAAATCCTGGTTCTGCCAGGACGAATATGGCCAGATCGCGCCCGTGTATTCCATTTCCGCCGGACTGGACTATCCCGGCGTGGGGCCGGAGCACGCTTACCTGCACGACATCGGGCGCGCGGAATATGTGCCCGTGACGGATGAGGAGGCGGTCTGCGCCTTTGAATACCTGGCAAAGACGGAGGGCATCATCCCGGCGATTGAATCCGCCCATGCGGTGGCTCATGCCAGAAAGCTGGCTCCTGAGATGGGAAAGGATCAGATTCTGGTCATCACCATCTCCGGAAGAGGAGATAAGGACTGCGCGGCGATCGCCCGCTATCGTGGAGAAGGAGACTTGTATGAATCATAAGCCTGATGGCTTATGATTCATACGGCAATTTGTGCCGGAGCGTCACAAATTGCCCTGATGGCAGAAGCAAAACCGCATACGCGATTTTGCTTCGCCCCGTCGCGACGCTCCGGAATGGAGACTTGTATGAGTAGAATAAAAGAAGCGTTTGAAAACGGAAAGGCCTTCATCGCCTTTGTCACCTGCGGGGACCCGGATCTGGAAACCACCGGGGCAGTGGTTCGGGAGATGGTAAAAAACGGAGCCGATCTGATCGAGCTCGGCATTCCTTTTTCCGACCCGACGGCGGAAGGTCCCGTGATTCAGGGCGCCAATCTGCGGGCATTAAACGGCGGCGTCACCACGGATCAGATTTTTGAATTTGTAAAAGAGCTGCGGCGTGACGTAAGCGTGCCCATGGTTTTCATGACCTATGCGAACGTGGTGTTCTCCTATGGGGCGGAGCGGTTCATCGGCACCTGCCGCGAGATCGGGATGGACGGACTGATTCTGCCGGATCTTCCCTACGAGGAAAAGGAGGAATTCCAGCCCATCTGCCGCTGCTTCGGCCTGGAGCTGAT